>Ga0126342_10013753_pt1 | contig 14312 bp, 9 predicted proteins | sample Cyp1metagenome_FD_92528 | JGI IMG/M metagenome (GOLD analysis project Ga0126342, IMG submission 92528) | Coral microbial communities from Lord Howe Island, Old Settlement Bay, Australia - Cyphastrea 1 metagenome | ecosystem: Host-associated > Invertebrates > Cnidaria > Coral ...
ATAATATAATATATAATATATAATATATAATATATAATATATATACATATATAATATATAATATATAATATATATAATGTAATATATAATATATAATATATAATATATAATATATAATATATAATATATATACATATATAATATATAATATATAATATATAATATATAATATACAATATATATATATAATATAATATATAATATAATATATATATATATACATATACATATATAATATATAATATATAATATAATAATACATATATATATATATACATATAATATATATATATACATATACGTATACACTACACTTTAGAGTATATTTACCCCATATACTCTCCGGGAATTTGTTACATAGCGGAAACAACACAACTAAATAACGTTCGCTAAGCGCCATGGCTTCCATTATCAGAGAGTATGGCTTGGATATTCCCGTTCAATCCCAACGTTTGATGTTTAAATCCTCTTAAATTTATATGTTAATACACCACATATACCCTCTGGTAAACTAACAGTTTGCTATTGAAAATGGTGATTTATAGTTGATTTTCCCATTGAAAATGGTGATTTTCTATAGCTATGTTAAATTACCAGAGGGTACATATTCCCATGATAATTCCAATTCTTCCTGGTTAAATCACCATTCTGTTTTGTTTCACATATCATCTCTCGTGAAATGATGATTAAACCATGTTAAATCCCATTAATTCCACAATTGATCCTATGTGCAATCAATTATTCCCTTTGTACACCCACTATATTCCATTACAACCGCATTGTTTGGTACTTAAATTATAAATTTGTGGATAAATGACAAAACTTGTTGGCTACTTTCATTATATCATAGTAAAGTAAGAGTAAACCATCCCCCAATTTCACGATAAATGGTTGATATCAACCATGTTTAATTTCTTTACTAACATATCTAACATTAATGTCATTTAGCCTCCCATACTACTCCCATTAAATCACCATATCATCATCAATCTTTTGCTGCTTATGGTTATGTTCCATTTATAGCCAAAGAAACAATTAGTCGGATTAGTTTCTACCGATCCAGTCGGTTGGCAATGTCCATTGTACCCCCATTAAATCACCATATATATAATATATAGATATATATGGAGGTTTCCTAAAATAGGGATACCCCCAAATCATCCATTCATAGATGGGATTTTCCATGAAATAAACCATCCAGCTATTGGGGCACCCACCTTTTCCCAAACCTCGAAATTTTTCGGGCACCCCAAGCCCAGGCGTCCGAACCGCTTGTTGACTCGACACATAAGGCTGCTGGCTGCCGTATGGCTGTTGACCTGGAGAGCTCTAAAAACAGCGAGATTTTAGGGGTTGTTAACAACCCTAGATTTTGCAGTTTGTTGAATGGAAACTGGGAGTTTTAATATGTTTTAATGGGGGAATGAGAATAAAATGATGTTTCAAACTTTCAAACCATGGTGGTTTCTTGATGCTGAAAATGAAGTTTCAAACACTAGGATTTTAGGGGCTTTGATGAGGAAAAGGAGGTTTTAAAAAGTATGGAAATTAGAGGTTTCAGTGGAGAGCTGCTTGAATCAGCACAACTCCAATTGTCCTATATCGCAACAGGTACATTCAAATACGGTACTGGTTTGTCTCAAAAATGGAGTACCCTTGACATCCAATGATTTAAACACATTATGTTCCACCATTAAAACAAATATAACAATAATTGAGGCAGATCCTATATGCTTGGACAAATCCATTATATGTATATAGATGTATGTGGTGTAGTATGAAAATAGCTAAATATGTATATATATATATATAATGTTGTAAGAGGATAGGATAATATCCGCCTGGCCAGCACCCCTATGTTATATGTAAAGTTGCGGGTCGTGGGGGGGGGGGCGCTGACCATATATATACATATATATATATATACATCTGGGTAAATTATAACGACCTCACTACGACCTCACTGGAAATCATAGTTCGTAAGGGGAATCATCCCAAAATGGCCGCAAGATTCAGGTGAGTGAAATATGATAATTTACCCAGATACATGTATATATATATAGACATATATGTATATATATATACATACATTGTACATTAATATACAATTAAAACATAGATAATAGCCAGATAAATCTTAATAACTCTCAGTTTTCGTTGCTTAAATCATCGTTTTGCTTTGTGGTAAGCCACCTGCCCCCACCAGGCGTCACACCCACGTAGCTCTGGGCGGATTGCGGGGGATAGCCTCCGCGGTTTCTCATCCGAAAATATGATGGTCTTACCATCAAACATTGAGATTCAAACCCTGGGGAAAATAAGGTTGAAAGATAATATAAGAGGGGATAATATGATGGTCTTACCATCAGACATTGAGATTCAACTAGGAAAAAAAGGGGATGATAAGGTTGAAAGAACTCGTTGGGGGGTTTCAAACCCTCTGAAAAATGTTTGTCAGTTGGAATCATCGTTCCATTTCCAGGCAGAAAATTAAGAAATGCTTGAAACATCTTGAAACCAACAACTAGATACAACTAGATCAATTGCACTAGTACTTAAGCCATGAAAAAGTCAACCCTATCCCATGAAATACAGTATTACTCGGTTGATAGGTGCCAATGTAAATATGTGTATCCCCCCCAAAAAAATGCTTTACGGATACAGCCGCAATAACATCCGTAGCGGGAGACAGATCCGGGTGGTTGCGGGAGACAGATCCGATGCGGTTGTGGGATGATCCCAGCGTGCCCTAAGATCAAGCCTGATGATGCTCCAGCGATTAAACCAGCATGGCTTCTGTGCCTTGAACAAATCACTCAACATCTGTCTATAATATATTATTGTATTTATATATATAATATGTTTCCCATGTCAATATCGAATTTTGAATCAACCTTTCATTCGTAAGTCCAACTTGGGTGGCCAGTTTTTCTGGCTGCAGTTGACTTTGAATACCCATGTGATCATCCCCAAGATTTCTAATTTAAGGGTACCCCCGGTGAACTAAACATAATCATCAACAACCATATTGATAAATGGTGGTTAAATGATGGTTAAAGCCCATATAGATGGTTAAACCCATGGGCACAATAACTATTTAGCACAATATTGATATGATTGATGGGCTTTAACCATCATTTAGTACTCATTTTTATATCCCCATATTGTTGATGGTTAAAACCCATATAGATAATGGTCAAACCGTCATTTAAAAAAAATAAATAACTATACTCATCAACTAACAGAGTTTAGCCGCCACAGCTCAAATGAGTAATTGGGAATTTGTGTGGTGCGTACAGAGCTGTGTCGGATGATCGGATTGAGTTATACTGTCAATTTGCGAGGAAACGTTTGGAAACCTCATCTTCGATTCAGTGGATTGGTTCAAGGGAACATCTACAGGAAACCATGGTTTTCTCCATGAAATAAAGGGTTTCCTGTAATCCTTCCCTTAAACCAATCCAATGAAATATAGAAAAACAACTGGCGGTTCTGTTGGTTTGTAAGCATGTATAATCGTGTATACATCCGTCATGCATACATTTCTTGACTAAAACTGACTGGATTAATCAACCATATCAGTCAGTTTAAGATCTATCCAGCCTTTTCCCAAATTTCTGGCCATGGTCAAGAACTACGCAATGCAGTTCGTGTTGGGGTTTACCAAGAAAACATACAATCTTTACCGGGATTGAAACATCTTAAAACCCCGTTTGCAACTAGCCAAACTATGATACTTCACCGACCCTGAAAGATGCTGATGTCTGGTTGCTTCCCCATGAAACATCTTGTATGATGAGGTGTAACGGTGAATTTTGTACTACAAAATACTCAAGTCTTTTCGGAATTATGGGAAAAATTATATACCTGTTTTCATGTGTGAAGCAGTATTTTGCCAGACAATCTTGTGCCAACTAGGCTCACACTGGTGCCAAAACAGGCAGGCAGCACAGTCTCTGACATCATATCTAGTTTCCTTCACAAGAAGAATATGCGTAGTTTAAGCAATCCTCAAGTCAAAGTTGCCGCAGCCGCCACAGTTGTCGGGCGCCGCGGCTCCGCACCCAAGAAAAGTCTTCAAGCCACGCGTCATTTCTTCATTGACAACATAGCCATCGGACAGGGCGCTGCATATATCAGTAAACTCCCCATTGTTGCTATTATTACTACATATTACTACTGTTATATATCAGTAAACCCAGACTCTGATCTCATATTGTTGTAGCCAACTTTAACACCATTATATTTGATTCCATTGATGGCGCTCCGTGTTATTTCAATCTTCTCCCTGTAACAGCGAACGCGTCTAAAGACTAACCAAAAAAATGATCCCCATCCCATCTCAAGAAGCACTAGTTGGTTGATAATGTTGATAGCTTTCCCTACGATGGGTTAGCTCAGAATGCCCAGTAAATTGGGTGGTATAAGTCCCAAGAAATTTACCAATCACCATTTATCAATGATATCAACATATCTTAGTTATAATCCCAATATCATAACTCAACTAACATATGTTGTCATTGCAATTGACACGTATAACTCATAACTCCTAACCTTCAACCATTCCGCACCTGGGGCGTGATGAGCTGCCTCAAGCGGAAGAAACTTGGGGAACGCTGGGAGCCACTTAGTAAATGGCATTCTCCCGCCAGTAGCAGGGTTGGTATTGTAATATATGGAATTTGTATTTAAATAATATGAATGTAATTCAATACTTTTCTGGAATGATCATAAATGGAACTAGTAGTTAATACTATTAATGGAAGATCCCCACTTACTCATGTGGGACTATATGGAATGATATCGCTTATATATAGCTTATATATATATATATCGCTTCTATATAGCCTATATATTTATAGCTTAATTATATATGCGTACATATATTTATTAATGGAATGTAAACCACTTACTAAGTGGCATGCACATCCAAGTAACAGGGTTGCTCCAAACACCCCAGGTACTTTTGGGTGGTAAATGGGCTAACATATAGAAGTAAAATGACCAATTTGCCCTTGTGGCTATGAAGATTTCTATAATGGATTGGAGCAACCCCAGGATATACTGGTTGAAAAGAACACGAATAGAATATAATTAGAACATATCAGATTAAATGGCCGAATGGGATATAGTGGGATATAATCGGATATAAGTTGATATGATATAATGGGACATAGTCGGGTTTCACCGATTCCCAACATCCCTTTCTAAAAAATATGCAACTGGCGATTTATCGGGGTTTTAACCAAACAAAAATGATGGGAATACCTGGATGTCAGGAGATAACTTGACCATTTGACCTACGCTATGGAAATCATCACGTTTGCCGGTAATTTCTTAGAGTTTGTATTGAAGCCATGGCCATAGAAATAGTTGATTTACATAGTTATGTTAGTTGAATGTAACAGTGTGCTATTGAAAATAGCCATAGAAATAGTTGATTTACCCATTAAACATGTCGATTTTGCAAAGTTTCTTGTATGTTTACCAGAGGATGATAGGTACACAGTCTATACACGGGCCATGCCTTCCACGGCTATGTTGAATCACCAACGCTTTTTTTGGGGGCTGGCAACCTGGAGATATCCTCTGGTAAACTCACATAGATGTGGAGAAGCCACTATTTGTAGATCACTTCCTAGGAAAACCAGTCATTTTCCACCGCTATGTTAGTTTACCCCATGGTATTTCTCCATGTTTTTTTGGCAAAAGTTATTCTATTTCACCAATATGCGCCTTTTTTGAGTTTGTGGGTCCAACCAAAATTAGGAAATCTTATCTTCTCATTGTCACGTAACTATACATAACTTAGATTCATGTAAAATTAAATGTGATCAATTACAAACCATATCATTCTGAGTTGGGTATGTATCCTATTAATGTTCACTAATTATATTCCACTTTATCACCATAAAACATTATGAATAGATTTAAATTCTAGGGAGTTGGGATCAAATTATATGGTAAACACTAAATTGATTGATATCCAGATAATTCCAGATATCTATTAATCCCCTGAATATGAATCAAACTAGCCTCATGATTTATTGTGTTAGAAACAAAACGCTGGCTTGATAAACCCCGGACTCTTCATTTGGGGGTTACCCCCTAAAGATTTTTCAAAATTAATCATAATGATTGGTACCCTATCAACAAATTGGTGGTTTACAAATCTTAACATTATTGCGCATACTCAGAGGATAGTCGGATAATCACAATTCGCACGTGGTTAGCAACCCTGGTGATTGTAAGTCCCCTAAGTAGGCTATCTATGTCTAATGTCTACCCTCTGGTAAACGTTTACATAACTATGGACAATAGCAATGTTTAATGGGTAAATCAACTAGTTCGACTGGGCCATGGCTTCAATAGCAAACTGTAACAAATTACCAGAGGGTATATCACATGAACAATTCCATTAAGATCCCATTAAAGTCCATAAATATGTATATTCCATGGTTAAACCACCATGGATATTTTATTGAGTTGAACCACATGAGGATCGTGAAAAATCATCCGAACAAAACCAACGTTGGGATGATGGAGCTAAACCCTAATGTTTGATGCTTAAACCACTATTGTTTGGTGGTTTAACATGTCATCCCCATGTGGAAAAGCCAAAAACCTGGGAGTGGAATCTAAGCAGTATACATCATACCAAGTAGGAGTAGGGGGAAAACCTCGATGTGTATATAAATATATATATTATAAAGACATCATAATTATCATTTCTATCAAACTGATCATAGTTACCGATAACAGATCGGAAACTGCAAGGTGGGCCCCCTTGCAGAAGTCAACTTAGCTCCTTTGTGGATGACCAATGGGATGATAAAAACATAGCCACAGAGTATCAGGGATTATATGCTTTTATACTATGGGATAAGGGGAATAACAACTTTTTACTCACGGGATCATATGGGACGGGATAGTATCCATTAGTACACCATGATATGCTTTGTACATCTTTGTACATCTTTGTACACCATATCAATATCAGGAAAAATACCCAATGTTTATAAGGTTTTATACTATAATAGTATGCTAGTCTGGTTGGTGGTTTCAACCCCTCTGAAAAATATTAGCCAGTTGGGATGATTATTCCCAATATATGGAAAGTCATAAAATTCCATGGTTCCAAACCACCAACCAGCTATTATAATAGTATCCTAGTATATATTACTAATAGTACTACCATAGTTTTATGCTGCTGATACCTCCTATTGAGCCCAGCCAAAGTAAGTTTTGGCCCAGGAGCCACTGCAGCTGCGTAGCCAGGAGCGCCAGGGTAGGCCTGAACCAGGGTTTGACCCTGAAAAACGGTGGTTTTGTACGAAGAAAACATGATAAACATGGCATGTTACCAACCAAAAATATGTTAAATATGGAGATCACAGAAAGAACAAAAAGAAAAATATATAGTTTTAATCAGGAAAAGGTGTACTTAAACCAAGAAAACTATAGAGTTTTGATCAACGAGATGGTAGATGCATACATATTTGCTGTAACGACTTTGTGGATTTCACTAGACAAGCTGTGCATTTCATCATGTTTCTTATCTGCATGAAGATCTCAAAAAGAATAGATTCGACCAATTCATCCCTGGTGGTGAATTTGGATTTAATGTCGGGAAACGTGGTGATGTTACATGATTTTGCCCTCTAGTAATCTAACATGGCTTGCTGGAAAATCCTTCATTTATAAGACACCTTCCCAGCTTATAAACCTCCATGCCTAGTTCGGGGATTTTCCAGCTCGCCATGTTTGATGACACTGGAGGGTAGCCATCTTGTTACAAAGCATTGTTTAAGGTAAGATCGGCCATGGTCGCTATTACTTAGGCTATGGATATCTATGGATCAATATTTTGAAATTTGATCCATACTCGATGCTTTCTTGAAGAAATTGACCGTAAAATCGAACTTTCGGTCTGCTCTCAACAGAACTAACTTAGGTCGAACATCGCAATGGGCAACAAGTCATCATTTTCACTGCGTACATACTTGGCGAAATATGGCAGTGTGTCAAAACCTTGTACCCCTGGTGAACATCAAAATAGCTGGTAAATGGATGTTCATCCCATAAAAACTGGTATTAATAGGTATTGATCCATAGCCATATGGCTAAATGATCGTGGCGAAGATCTAGAGAAATTGGACTCTCAAATGTGTCCACTGCATCCACTGCGCACCAGATCCCGTTTTGCCTTCCAGACCTTGTTGTTCTGTTTTGTGCTTTCAACCAATCTTAGTGAAGGTCAATTGGGCTCATTATTGATAGAAACTAAGGATTAAGATGATAAAGTACTTATAGAATCTTATAGATACTTATAATTTGAAATCACCACTCAGTATATCATCCATGCGTGGTACATTTGTCAGCATAAACTCCCCCCAAATGTGCCTAAATGCACGTAATTAGATAGTCCATACACCAGTGAATTCACCTACGTAGTTATAAACTAACAAAAACTCACTTGGCTAGGGGGAATCACCCAGTTACTTATATCCCATGAACTATCCCCATCATATTGATGATTTCATCCCCTATGTTGTCTCCCGTTTATTGATGATCTCCCATACATATCCCACTAATGTCTCTAATCTTGCTCCCATTCACATTCCACTATCATCCCACTTTTTTCCCATGAACTAGTCAGCAATTCACCACAAACAGAGCCATAAAGCATCAAAAACCATCATTCGCATGGTTGGTGAATGTCCCATTCATATCCATAAACTGCCATAAAGCATCATAATTTGCCGGTGAATTGGGCCCCATAAATAGAGGGTCAGCCCCCAGTGACACTTTGCGAACGAAGAGATCCAGTAGAAAAGCAACATTAAATACTTATAGGAAATAGTTAAGTGAATACGTGAATAAGTAACACATTCTATTGTGTTCTTACAGATAATATAGTTCATACTTGTTCATATCATCAAAGGACTATTTTCAGATTAGAGGAAAAGTATATTAACCCTTTCTTGGGCGGTTGCAGTGGTGCTGAAAAGAACCGCATCTTAATGGGGTAGACGGTACATCCCATGCCATATTCGCCTCTGAAGAATGACCATCCCAACTGATCACCCGGCGCCTGTTGTGATGCCTCTGCGCGGGGCTTGTTGATGATTTGGCTGATTTTTGTTAGCTCTTGGATCTATAAAACTTCGTGGACCCGTGGACCCTTGATTATTGGTTGTAATTTGTAATCTACCTACAATTATACAATTCTAAATGTCTAAAATGGAAAAACTTTCTGGGAAAAACCACATGAATTGGGACTCTTCGTACAGAAGTATTAATATTTCTTACCACATGAATTGGGACATCAAGTGTTCATTTGTGTCTAAAAATTGGGGGACTCTTCCGCTTCTGTGGTAAAAAATGTGGCGTTTCTTGGGCTGAAGCCGGGCCGCCACTTGGTTGGTTGAATCCTCCAAATCGCATCATAGAAATCTCTCAGATAACCATGAAACATACGGTATACCCTGTTGGACAAAGCCATGGGGTCAATGTTGGTTAAGGTTGGTTAATGTTGGTTAAGGTTGGTTAAGGTTGGTTAAGGTTGGTTAAGATTGGTTAAGGTTGGTTAAGGTTGGTTAAGGTTGGTTAAGGTTGGTTAATGTTGGTTAATGTTGGTTAATGTTGGTTAAGGTTGGTTAAGGTTGGTTAATGTTGGATAATGTTGGTTAATGTTGGTTAAGGTTGGTTAATGTCTATTGTTTGTTTAACCCATTTGTTTACCAGTCCCAAAAACTTCGTTGCCACAGCCAGACATCCAGTCACAAATGTGCCCTCGCCCCCAGCCTGTGCGTAGCTGTTGATGTCGCGCAACAGGGGCCTAGTACCGCGCTTGGCTTGACCATAGGTATAGACGGTTAATGCAAATATAGTTCGCAAACCCACATGGTATCTAGCTGAATTATATAAGTAGTAATTCACGAACCTGAAAATGGCTGAAAGAAAGCCAGTTGGGGATGATTCCCCCTTACTAACCATCATTCCAGTGACATCGTTACAGTGTGAGGTTTGTTTCCAGATTTTGCCAGAGGGGGAAGCCACTGGTGCGAGGAGAAACTCAATGTGAAAAACCACCCAACCAGGTTGGTAAACCCAATTGCAATGTTCATGTTCTATGAGTTGTAAAACACCCCAAACGGTATTATAAATATAGTTGACCTTGGTTTTGCTACAATAATTGGTTTACAAGCTGAATCATGCACGGACGAATCTTGCTTACCCCATTTGCAACCATGTGTTTGATCATAATTTTGATAGAGTTAGAACCTATTCCTATAGATGGCGAGGTTACGAAACGTAGGATAGACATGGATAGACCACCGAGTAGGGATAAGCCATGTGACGGAATAACTTGATATGGCCAGACGCACAATAGATCTTGGTATGTTATTTGAATTGCAGGCAAATACTATTTTTAGGGTGTCTTTTGCTAGGATGAGAAAACTATATACAGTTGTTTGTTCCTCCCACTTTTTTGGAAAGCAAATAGAAATACCAACAACGAAAGAAAAAAATCTACATTGGTTTTCTTTGCCAAACTCAGACTCTTGGCTCAAGTAACTTGCCTTATGCTGCCCTGTAGCCTTTGAATCTGTTTCAAGGTCCAAAAGAGAATCTGTTCTAGGGTCCAAAAGAAAAAGAACCATGGCGTTCAGATTTGCTTCAGAAGTGCTCCCCAACAAAATGTTGACATGAATAATTGTGCCAAACTAAACCTGCAAATCCCCGGCGCCACAACGTTTCCGATCTCTAAAACACTGCAGAGTTTCCTGAATTTGGCATGGCTCTTTGGTGAACGCGATATATCAGATATATCATATCAGCACCGAATGGCTTTCAATACGTTTCGGGCCCTGTCCATCTTCCAAAAATGGCCACCTCGGGAAACTGAACGTTTCACATGGTGGCCCCGCATGGCCTCCAATCACCTTGCGGGACCAAATCAAACGCTTCCATAGGTCATCTCTGAACATGTTCCCATGGTGGCTGTCTATTGCCAGGTCGATGGATATGGGAATGACGTCACTTCCCCATGTGATCCATTGCGCCAAGTCTGCGTAGCGCCTGTGTCCACTGAACATAATAAGAAAGTACTTTGTCCCGAGTGCCATGGGACGAGGGACCCACTCGTGACAAGGCTCCCAACTGTTGATGTCAGCAAGAAGGCTCCTTTCCAGGTCGATGGTGTCCTTGCTCACATGGAGTTTCATGTTCACCATTCCTCTCACTGTGAGCTCTCTGCCCCCTTCGCCAGGTGGTAGCAATCCGATTTGCTTCCATTCTGCCAATTCAATTTCTATCCGGATTATTGTATTGTGGAACCCGCATGGTTTTTTCTAAAATTTTGGCATACTCCCAAATGGCAATGTAAAAAGGGGGAAACGGATGACACGTAGGGGACGACCATCGCTCAACATCCCATAAAATATCATCATTAATCTTGATAAATTCTATCATAGTTTCCCTAATCTGAAATAAAACTATATTTGGATACCCACTGGTAAACTAACATAGCTATTGAAAATGGCCATAGAAATAGTGGATTTTCCCAGCTATAAAATGGTGATGGATTCCATAGTTTTTTTGTATGTGTACCAGAGGGGAATTCCCAAAATCCTACCCATCATCCCGGGGCTCGGTCGCAGTGAGGTCACTACAATCTACCCAGAAATACTTTGTGGCCCGTGGCCCCGATGAAATCTCCCAATTATATCGTTGTAGATTCCCCAAATGGATGAAGCAGTGGGAAAATATCACTATTCATGGTCCCAATATTCTCTTCAAAAATATCATGGTATATCCCATCATATTCCCTTCAAATATCATCATTAATAGCCTCTACCCACATTTGTATCATACTATACCCATATATGAATAGAGGCTATCATGGTATATCCATAATATTCCCTTCAAATATCATCATTAATAGTTTGTACCAGGTATATATTCCCAAAATGATCATGGTATATCCATAATATCATGGTATATCCATAATATTCCCTTCAAATTTCATTACTCCCAAAATATTCGCTTCATGGCCTCTACCCACTACCCTTTTAAAACCAGGCAGAGTGAGTCGGCTCTACTGAGCCGCCCCAACGGAGCAGCCGCCTGGACTTGGCTGATTTTGGATCCCATCAGGTCATGATGAACCCCCAAAATGGGAAGCCCAAATATGAACAAATCCAGCACTAAACCACGTTTTTTTCTTTGGTTTTATTTGGAAAGATGTATATATAACATTATATATAATTATATATACATATATGATATGTGTGTATCCGGCAAAAAAAAATTAAAAAAAAAATGTCTTGACCAGCAAAAACCCATGTGTGTGATCCGTGGGATGGTTTATCTAATGTTCATTCCATTACATCATCATGCCTCTGAACCAAAACACTCAAACATCCCATGTAACTAGGCATTTTGGTTCTGGAAAATATATATCCCCCTAAATCCACTGGTTTAATCATGTTCCGTTTTGAATAACCGAAGGGTTGGGGGTACACCCCATTACACCCCATTTTCAGACACCCCCAAGTTCATGTGCCCATATTCCATATAGATAGCTGTTTTTATCCTTTGATTATTCCATTGTTATCTGATTAACGTGAAACAAATCCTATTATATATGGTTATCCCATTGCTATCTATATGATTATCCTATTGTTATTTGATTGCTATTATATAGTCTATAGTCCCAGAAAGAAACACAATATCCAATCAATCCTATATTAATGCATTAGAATCTATTTTGGATCTATTATTATATATGATGGTTTCCTGAAATAGGGGTGCCCGAAATCATCCAAGTCATTCGACCATTTTATACCATTTTAGTATTGAACCCCATCGTTTTGGGGTATCCCAATTTTAGGACACCTCCATATTTTTTTTGCCCCAGAGAATCCAACCCCAAAAAATCGCTGGGACCCCGTTCCGAGGGCAGTCCCGGCGCGTCCAACGCCGCCTCGGTGATTTCTCAATGGCAGCCGAGGACGGGATGGGGATTTCACCAACAACCATGGTTTATGAATTAGGGGGTACCCTCCAAATAGTCACAATATGGTACATAAATGGTACCCTCCCAATTAAACAGCCGTTTGGGGTTTATTAATCCAGGGTTGACATTACCAATCACAAACAAAACCAAGACAATTGGGGTGTTTTGGGGTGTTAACTAACAAAAAAGAAAACAATTGGGGTGTTAACCAACAAGAAATGATATGCCCTCGCGTTTTTTCAAACGTGCTTTGCTGGAAAATCCCCCATTTCTAGACGATGTGTCCTTTAAAACTTCAATTTAAAAAGATTTCCCGTTGCCATGTTTGACACAATAAATGGTTTGTAACCCATATGACTGGTGATATTTCCATTTAAACAGGCATACATCCGCCTGGAAAAGGTGGTGGTCGCCTAAAGTGGGAGGACCCCATGGGACCTCATGGTTTTCTGATGTTTTGGAAAAACCAATGGTTTTTGGAGCCGGAAAAGCATAAGTTTTGGGCTGTGTTAATGAAATTCAAACCATCAATTTGTTTTCTAAACTTCAGACCAAAGTTTTAGAAGTGCTCGAAAACAAAACAGTGATGGCTCTGCTGCATGATAAATTATTCTTTCTACCTGAAACATGATAAAATAATGTGGTAAACCCAAATGCCAAAAATCATTCCATGAATCAACCATAAGGGTTCATTTTACATCATACCATTTTTAGGGGTATATACCCAATTTCTTTTTCCTCAAACTTGGGGATGGTTTATGGCATTGGGGTTTATAACAACAGCAACATACTGGAAACTTGGAAACCAGAAGAGCCTCAACGGGCTCTGCAAAGTCGTATCACACACCCCAATCCAGGTAGGAAAAAAATCCCTATGAATCAACCATCATGTATCAATAATATCCCAATCTTTGGGACAAACCCTTAGTATATATATATATAATATACATATAATATATATGTAGATGATATTAGATGATATATATGATATATATAATATATATAATATATATAATATATATATAATATATATAATATATATATAATATATATAATATATATATATATAATATATAATATATATATAATATATATAATATATATATATATATAATATATAATATATATATAATATATATATAATATATAATATATATATATATATATGTGAATCGGAGGTTGTCACTCCGACTATGTATTGATGTTGGTTCTTGAAGGAGTCGTCTTCAATGGCGATGACAAGTGAATAGCGGCTTCCGCATGGCTTTGCTCTTTTCCGGTACTGCAG
>Ga0126342_10013754_pt1 | contig 14312 bp, 12 predicted proteins | sample Cyp1metagenome_FD_92528 | JGI IMG/M metagenome (GOLD analysis project Ga0126342, IMG submission 92528) | Coral microbial communities from Lord Howe Island, Old Settlement Bay, Australia - Cyphastrea 1 metagenome | ecosystem: Host-associated > Invertebrates > Cnidaria > Coral ...
CTCTGATGTAGATGCAACAAGCTCTAGTTCAAACAGTTCAGAATCAAGCGCCGAGACATAAATATGAAGACCGCCGCTTGGAAATCACATGATTTGCTGTTGGGATAAGGATTTACATACAGGGTTTTTTTTCAACTCAGATGGGGTTCAGGTTGGTTTTACAAGAAAACCTTGGGGACAAAAGAATAGGGGATCTATATGGATCTATTATTGAAACATAGTGAAACCTTGGATGTATATGGATGTATAGTTGAATACGTTGATCCTTTGCTATCTTAAAATTCTTAAACCGGGAGATTTACTGGCCGGCTGAATCGAACAATGCAAGTTCTTGCAGAGTATCTATAAATTGGCGGGTATCGGATGAAAACTATATAACATTATGTGATGTTGTACCGTCCAAAGTGGATTTTCGAAAAATCCAGCAATTTTATGGCTGGGAAAACAGCAGCGAATCGGTTGGATGGACTTGGAATCGCTCATTTCGAGTTGTCCAAGAAGACCACTGAACTTTTAGATGTCAGTTTCGACCGATTGATCCTGGCTCTCTCGTCCATGTTTCATGGTGTGGATTTGTTTTAGTTTTGGCATGACAAAAAAAGAGTTGGGGACAGTGGGGTAAAACACGAGTTGTGGTCAACATCTGGTTGGTCAGCAAATTCATGGCAGCATTTTTGCATATGTTTGCCAACTGTGGGGGAAATCGGGAAACTGTCCCACGTGTCCTAAGGAAGGAAATGAAGTCCGGTCATTTGGCATAACCCAACTGGAAAATAGACACGGCACGACACGATTATGATATAACATGATCATGATATAACAATTCTAACTTTGGCTTCCGTAATTTACCACATAAAACTGCTAGAGTTGGCTGGGAAATCGGGGTCTTTGTTTACCGAGAGCATGATTCATTTAGCTGGATATGAAAAAGTAAGATCGCCATAAGAAAATTCGCAATGATTGGAGTTTACCTGCCAAATTAAAAGCGTATGCCCTCGGATAATTTAGCACAGCTTTGGAAAATAGCCGATGTCCATTGATGATTTAGCCATAGGCCTCCATCGAAGGATTTCCCAGCTATGTTTGATGATACCCGCGGTAGAATCGGGTAGAAATGATGGTCAGGCCATGGAGAGTTAATTTTACTTAACTATACTTAACTTACATAGGCCTGAAAGTCGAGGACTCAAATTTGCTGCTTGATTAAAAAATTGCTTGGTGGTTTGGAACATGATTCTTATTTTTCCCATATATTGGGAAGAGTAATTCCAGCTGACTTTCATATTTTTCAGAAAGGGTAGGTCAACCACCAACCAGAAAACATGGACACCTCCTCCAAAATTCCATTTGGGGGCCAGAACAGGAACTAATCCAAGGCCGAAATTTCTTGGGATTTTCTCAGCCGACGGTCACGGAATCGGGCCCCCCATTTTTCAGCAGCACTCATATCTCTTGTTTGATTCATAGGTTTAACATACTCTAACAGTTTCTAACATAGGTTGGACTGCTCGGTGGTTTGAACATGTTCTTCAGTTTCCTTCCTAGTTGGGATGGCGATTCCCATTGACCAATATTTGTCATGGGCATTGAAACTACCAATCAGTTGGAGGGTTATACCATGTCGGCAATGGCTGGATGGCTCACGTTTTGGAAGGTGGTTAAGTCATCCTATACGCCCCAATTTTGAAGCGATTGCTGGATCATCACATGTTGATTCTATATCTGAAATCCGCATTGTTCAATGTGAAAAACGCCTCTGGGGATATGATTAGTTTTAAGGACAACAAAGTGTGAGACTTTGGGCGCAGCATTTGTGCCAGCACCACAAGGACTGGGAGGGTAAGCGATCTGCCAATAGACAGCAAGTGGGTCGATCGAGTGTACAGATGTGCGGGCGTTGAAAGCAAAGATGCCCGTTTCTCCTGATACGGGCTCCTGGTTGCGCGAGCTTCGTACGCCCAGCACCGTTTGAATCCCGGATCAGGCGTGGCATACGATTGCGTATTCATTTGCATATGAGTAACCGACAAAATATACAAAATTAGCGGAAGACTAAAACAGTGGGGACATGGGATGTTCATTTTTTTGCGAAAACATTCAGAACCGATAGTGGGACCACCCACTTTGGCCATGTCCCTTGTGGGTAGTAAGTTACTTGGTCCGCCACTCATATCAGTTTCTTTCAAGACCTGCCACTGCTATTTGGTAATTGAAGATGCAATGTCTACAATAGATCCTCGTTGAATCCCCAAATTGGATGGTTCCATACTAATCTGGCCAAAAATGCCGATCCATTGGTGCCTTTTGTTTTTGCCATGCCTATATATCTGGGTGGATTATAACGACCCCACAACAACCTCACCATAGATTATGATTCATTAATGAGTGGAAATCATCCCCAACTCAATGTTCAGGCTTGTGAACTATTGCAGTTCATCCAGGATATATCAGGTACCACGCCTTCAAAACCTCTGATGCTTGTGCTTCCTTTGTTCAAGCACTGAGCGTGCCCAAGAGTTAGTGCTCTAGTGCTCAGCAGCTGTTGTGGTGTGATCGACACTAATGTTTAAAAAAACCACTTACATTGTGTTTTCCACACATATGTTCAAGGTTATAATATGATGTAGATCATTCATCAATTCTACTTTGATCGATAATATAGCCTGACTTGTTTCCCTGCTCGCTGGTAGTTAAGGGTCTGGTCAGCAGTAAGAACGAGAAAATATTGGGCACTGAGTTCTTCAGCTGGCTAGTGGTTGATGGTCCCTCGGACTAAAGTGAAAATTCAGCGGTTGAAACTGGTTGAACCACCCAGAAGCCTACTATTTTGATGGGACACATGTTACCCGGTTGGTGGTTTGGAACATGAATTTTATTTTTCCATATCAACTGGGAAGAGTAATTCCAACTGGCGAACTCATATTTTTCATAGGGGTTGAAACCACCAACCAGTTACAAATATGTGGTTTGAACCGACAGCTTCCCATGACCAGGATTGTAATTTCAATGAGTTTTCATCGCTCAGTCATCAGTGTCCCCAAGGGTATGAAAAGAGTTTCCCTTCTCTTTGGAAAATAGTCCAATATCATCCAATATCTATTTTTCAGGATGTCTATGAGTCTATGAATTGCATCCGCAATTTTCTGTTCAAAACCAGTTGCATACATCCAATATAGAACTGTTGTGAAAATTTCATCATGTTCTTTGCAAAAAAATCCACCCATCTTGTTGGATTGAAGCGTTGATTCTGGGTCCATAAACCAGAGAATATACCGCAACCTGTGAAATCCCATATAAGGTATTTGATTTGAGCACTGCACACTGTCCGTTTGAAAAAAATTGCTGCAGACCATTCAGAAAACGTTGCTGCGGCCGCAGACGTTGGACTCCGTTGGACGGTTAAGCGATGTGAAGGGAAATCCACTGATTTTCTGCAGCGTTCCTAAGATTACCTAAGATTAGCGTCAGAAATCACCCATGATACCCTTTAATTCCAAGAAAACTTCAACTGTTTCAAGTCAAAGAAACCAGGCTTCAGCGCGTGGTATACTTCAGATTGTGCCATTTTCGAATGCCATATGGCTGTGCATGGCTGTGCCAGATGTCGCAACCAATCTCAGGAGCAGATTTGCGCATGGCGCCTTTTGAGTGCCACTGGCGATCGCCAAAGCCCATGGTTTTTCAAGAGCCGTTTTGCACGCACGTTCCACCAAATTTGGAAGGAGATCGCTAGCAAGGTCACAGTGAACTGCGGTGAAGGTGTCATGAGTGTTGCAACCTACATCAAGCTACAATTTCATGGGTGACTGTGATTGACTGTGGTTTCGAGCAAGCTACTTGGTGACTTAGCCTGCTGAGTAAACAATTCTGCAATTATAAGAAGTAAGATTAATGAAGTCTGGTGATGGTAAGTCTCCATTTCTTGATTATTATATAATATATATATATATACATATACACATACCATGTGTACGTGGATGAACCAACCATACTTTCGATTCACACAAAAACCGTAATTTTCAGCATCATGCACAATAGAGTCTCTGCGGATTGACTTTTTGGTAGTTCAATGTTGTTCACCATGGATGCAGGTTACCAAAACTCCATTTTGCCCCACCGCAGGAACGGCTGGGAACCAAAGGGGTCTACCAGCCAGTGGCAGTGAGTGTTGTCTCCAGCTTTCTCGGGGGAAAGAAGCCGCAGAAGCAGCAGCTGAAGTTTCACAGGTGTAGCAGTGTAGCAGACATCTCAGTGAATTGTAAGGAGGAGGATGGAGGATGAAGATTGGTAAGTTGCGGTCAGCGGTATGATTTTCTGCCTAAAGTTGTGAGTGAATAGGATGGAGCAGACATGTCAAAGATGGTCAAAGTATGCAATAAATTCATCGTCAGCAATGGAAATCCAATCAGCAAAGATGCTTCAGTGGTACCCGGTCACCTTGGACCAAAATCGAATAAATTTCGATGTTCGTTGGTCGGGGCCTTTTATGTATATGTATGCCATTGTATACCAAACATTGCGCAGTTGAATTCTGAATCACGAGTATGCAGATTTCTCCTTTGGATTCCTTTGGATTCCTTTGAGGCTGCAGTGATTGCTGCTGCTGGTGACTTGATGACCTCCGCGAACTGACAAGCCATGACAAAGCTGTCATTCGCTATCATTTGGGAGTTGAAAGAAGTCCGGGGCGATTCATTTACTTATTTGGAAAATTAAAGACAATTATCTATACCTATCTACATAATTCTACGTAGATGATGGACAAAGTGCGTAAAGTGTGAAAGGAAACATGACCATATCACTTCAATTCACTTTAGCCATCCGTAGATTTCCCCCAACAGTCGAGTTTCTGCGTGCTGCTTCCGCGTGTCCCAGGGTGAAGTTGTGTGCCGAAGACCTGTCGCAAACGGAGTCTGCGGCTCGGCAGCCGAACGGGGTCGTAAACGGAGTTTACCACTCGGCCGCCGAACGGCTTTGGAAGATCGGTTCTGAAACGTGGTGAAGTTGTGAGCAAATCCATGCATATCCTGGCTTCAAACATCTTCGAACTGTGGAGTCCTTTTAAACTCAGGATTTCCTTTTTAATATCAAGGGATTTTGACATCGAACCACCACAACATGGGAATTCAACAGCAAAATGGGAGTAGGGCGAGTAAGATATAGTACGTGGCCCATTGGTTATCGACCAGCTTCGTGTTTCACGCTTCCCACTTTAGAGTGATTCCGACTGACAGAGTCACAGGCCATATGTTTGGTATTAGTATCTTAGGATTTAAAAAAACCTAGCCAAGCCAAGGGAATACTAATACACCCAAAGCACCTGCAGGGCGAAATCGAATTACATCCGCTTTAGAGTTGGGGTTAATCCCCCAGCAAGCCTTCGCTTGGGCCTCGTGCCACTTTGGACACCTAGCAGTCCTTCATCAGGGGGATAGAGGCTAACCTTCTGGGGTACGAACTTGACCAGACTTGAATAGACACCCAACTCCAATCCAAATTTATAGATGTGGGGATGGGTCAGCACCGATGATTTTCCTTTTTTTCCGTGATCAAACAGGATTTTACATCCACTTTCATGGTGACGAGCAGGGTGTTTGACGGGGTTTGGACCCATAGTCATGTGCGAGTTATGCGCTGGCATTCGACTCCGTCGTGACGGATTTCTTAAATGGGGTTTAATCTTGACAGTGGCTTAAAGAATCTTTTAAAACACACATCTTATATAATATATAATGAGTACAAGAAAATCATAATTGAATCAACAATCATCATCTAGTTGGTGGTTTGGAATATGTTTTTATTTTTCCATTTCAATTAATTAATTGGGAATAATCATCCCATTTGACTTTCATATTTTTCAGAGGGGTAGGTCAACCACGAACCAGTCATTGTTTGACCTTGACCCACAACAATTGTGGCTGGCTCCCGATCTTCCTCTTCCTGAGACCTCTGTGCTGGCGCCTCCAATGTTTCCCGTTGTCTTTGGCTCGTTGTTGCGGCCAGCTGCGGGAGGGAAAAGCGAAAACCATGCCGTCTTCATCCCTGGTGATTGATGAATATATTTGGACTTATATATATACACTCATTCAGTGGGATTATCAATATTTAATGGGGACTCAATATTGATGGCTTTATGTTTGTGAGCAGGAAGCAACAAACATGGGAACAGACCCGTGATAGTAGATGTTTTCAAAAAATTGTGGCTATAATAGTGGTGTTGTATGACAGTAGTCATGTTTGTTGCCTTCATGCATATATTATAGTCATTACAGATGATTACAGTACAGTGATTTTATACTGGCATTTACCGTTTCCATTGAGATGCGGGCCTCCACTCCAGCTGTTCCCTGAGGCTTAAAATCCGAGTTGACGTCAGGCCCATGCTAGCAGAAATGGACATTCAAGAATCCTCAAAGAATACATAATTTATAGCAACCTCAAACAACGTCAGCAAAAGACTGGCTAACCCGATGATTTTTCCAGCGAACCAAACCTCCATTGAGTTCGTGGATTTTCCAGCCACGGTTGAAGACCGGATGCTAATAGTGTTGGGAACAACATCAAGACTTATCAGGTTCGGGATTTTGTTATATTTCTTGACTCGACGTGTGCCGGTCGTTCTTGGCTGTGAGCTTAGAAACACTTTTCAAACAGGCAATTGTGTTATATCACTGAAATCAAGACTCGCAAAAAATGATTGAAATCGGAAATGTAGATGAGATGATGAGTATACATATATGCTGCCATGAGGAGATCAGAGAACAAGTGATCGAATTGTGGCACCACTTTTCAAACAAACTGAAACGTAGAAAACAAACTGAAAACGACACATATATTTGATGTTAAACACACTGGAACACAGAAAACACATTAATATATTTAATTATATACATATAATTACAATTATATAGATAATCATAGTACATCCGCCAAAGATCGTACAAAAACCATGGCAGCGGGTCGAGACTGACATGGCTTGCAGGGGCCCTGAGCTTTGGTGAACCTCAGCAGACCGCGGGGTAGATGTACGTAGAACATGGGAACCATTTTGAATGGAGATGTATATTGAGAATATCATGGGATACATATGGGACATAAAGTTATACATATGCGATATATAACTTTTATAATCAACAACACTTCATTTAAGAATGATTGTGAAAATGCATGTTTCATTGGTGTTAAATCTATTTCCTGTTTGATTTTCAACTCAAGTATGCATATGGGTGAGTATCTTGGCTGACGCGCGTTCTTAGGGATGGCCTGCAACAAAGCTGGCCTGCGCTATTTTCAATGGAGCTGATATCCAGGGGAAAATGTCATGATCAGAAAATACGTGGACATTCTGACATAGCAGTGAGCAGTTCTGAAAAGGGAAATCATGGGAAAATCATGCACCCTGGACGACTCGCGACCCTTCAAGGTGTTCCATTCAGAAGCATCCTGATCGGAAGAACCGATCATGAGATGCTCGTTTGTGATCCACAATGACCCAAGGACCCCACAGATGTTGGTTGCTGAGACTCTTGATTTTGAGCCATTTTTTGCGATGTCCTTATTTCCACCCAAAACCAGTGAGTAGTCCCCACTTTTGTGCGCAGTAAGGCAAGCAGAAAGCAGAGGAGTCACCGGCCCGTTGATTCTTGAGGGTTTGTTTGTGTGATGAGATTTGGATGTGTATAGAAACAGGGTATCCATAAATCCACCGGTTAATCAGAATTTCCCTAAGTGGAAGCTTGCGCCCCTGCAAGCCTGGGTTTTGCGACGGCACTGTAGCAGTTTGGAACCACAGAACCCCAATTGATGACCGAGCTTTTCGGGTTAGGGAAATATTTTTCAATCGATCCAAAGGTTTACAGCCTGAGATTCTTCACTTCATAAATGGCACATCATGTACAGTAGCTAGCCTATGGTAATCGAACATGGTTGGTACTGGAACACCCCATCAAAACATGGATGTGTGTTGTAGAGGAGTTTCCATTGCCAGCCGGGCGTTCTGACATTCCATGACATTCCCATGATTCTTCCATGGTCAATGATTGAATCGCCCATAAAGTATAACCCACAAAATAGGCTTGCACCATCCATTCCTACACACAGATCCTGAGGATTACAGTTTGCCCAAGCCCAGAATAGCGTACCAGGGAATTCTGTACGACGTCAAACAACAGGAAGCATTTCATGTTCAATTATGTTGCTAGGGTGTTAACCAGAACATGTTGCTTCTACATACCATATAACCAGCACATGTCGCTTCTACATATCATATGGAATTAACCATACAGCAGGGTTTCTTATAGGCTTTCCAGAAGATATCATAATCCCCCGGCCCCATGGAAAAAAAATATCATACAATCATGAGTCATTAGGGATTCTTATAGGATTTCAAGAAGATATCAAAATCCCCCGGTCCCATGGAACAATTAACCATACAGTCATTAGGGTCTCTTCTAGGGTTTCAAGAAGATATCAAAATCATCATCATAGTCGTCGTCGTCGTCGTCGTCATCTTGGCTTGCCTGGACGCTCGTTGCGAGCCCGGGCAAACCTCAGGGTCTTGCCGTATTATTATTATTAGTAGTAGTAGTAGTAGTCGTTGTAGTAGTCGTTGTAGTAGTGGTGGTGGTAGTAGTAGTAGTAGTAGCAGTAGCAGTGGCAGTAGCAGTAGCAGTGCCAGTAGCAGTGGCAGTAGCAGTAGCAGTAACAGTGGCAGTAGCAGTAGCAGCAGTAGCAGCAGTAGTAGCAGTAGTAGTAGTAGTAGTATATTATTGTTATTATTAATATTATTTATTGTAGCCATAGACATTTTTCCATCTTTATGTACCAATTATTCTCCCCCTTGTATCTGGGATGGCCATGGAGCGATCCTGTTGGTTGGTTGGAAATAGGTTAATCAGATCCCATTGAATGCCCCAGTATATCTCAATGTTTTCTGGTTGACCTGATTAATTCAAGCAGACTGTGCAAGTAAAATTGTGCAAAATACCACCAACATCCGGTAACATAATCTAACATACCAATCTTTGTTGATTACCCTCTGGTAAACTAACATAACTATGGAAAATCACCATGTTTAATGGGATGGCCATTTTCAATAGCTATGCTAGTCATTACCAGAGGATAAATCCCACAAAAGATGATTGGTTACGACCCAGGATCCACTGATTTTTGAGATCCAAAAAAGTCCTCGCTCCAGGACAACCTTTTTGCCGTAGTAGAGAAGTTGGTTCAGACAGCTGCTTGGCAGTCTACGATCCATGGACAATCCATGGACAATCTATTGACTGGATTCATGCTTGGGAAAATATTATATCCGAAGATCTTTGGGGTGTGTGCCTTTTTTAGTGAATACGAACAGCTTTGGGATTAAACATTGCTCCAGTTTAAATCTATTTAAATCTATTCCCTCAAAGATAGACATGTATTTCCAGGATGGTAGTTCGATGATGTTTTCTCCATACTTTGCATATTTATATATTTCCCATTTTTCTGGTATCTTTTGTTTATGTGATGTGCTATATAATAACTGATATAACTGCCCAAAATTGATGCGGAGGTCCATAAAACCCTTTTGTGGCATTATTAAAGCTGGATCTCAGCTGCCTTGACCGCAGAAGATCATTCATAGATTTTGAGCAATCTGTGACCCATCTATACCATCCCGGGTTGCGGGAAATGACTTGACCCGGGTCATATCCCCACACGTATCTATTTTCAAAAGGTGTCGTTCATTGGATACAGATCACCATTGATTTGTGCATACTTGGTGGGCAAGTGGCCAAGTATTGCTATCTTCCATCATATTCTTTTTCCAGCTGTTTCTTGATGAGATTTTCCTGAAACAATCTTCATTTAAACATCCCCAAGCAGTTCCAAGTTAAATCCCAACGTTTGATTATTTTCAATCTAGTTTTAGCATGTTTGAGCATCAAATTTGGTCGCAACACCATGGTGATTAAATCCTATCTCTTGATTATGTTCAATCCTTTTATATATTTTTTTTTTGAATGACACATCACCATCTAAATTAATGTTCATTAATCTCGACCAAGGGTTACATATGATTACATTAAAACCTAGTGAATTCTATAAACCACTCATGTTGATGATGAATTCGGCGTCGCTACGTTTGCTACGTTTGCTTCAGGCCACTCTGGCCAATCATCGACGAAATCTCAGGACAGCGAGCCGCGGGTTGCAGCCCAAAATGGGGATTTCACCAGCACAAAATGGTGATTTCACCAGCACAAAATGGGGATTAAAGCTGGAAAACTGGTGATTTGACCAACAAAACATACCGCAACAAGACCGAGATTTTTTTTCCAAAGTCAGGGCCTTCTCCAACATTGGTCCATGTGGAGGAGCCAGCGGTGTGCAGGTTGCCCCATTGCATCTAGTGGTTAATCATAATTTTCCGTATTCAAATGGCAATGAATGGGGGTTTACTCTGTATATATAACATAATATAATATAATATATAATATAATATATAATATAATATAATATAATAATATATAATATATAATATATAATATATAATATAATATAATGTAATATAATATAATATAATATAATAATATAATATAATATAATATAATATAATAGAAAATAATAGAAAATAATAGAAAAATAGAAAATAATATAATAATGTAATGCAATGTAATGTAATGCAATGTAATGTAATGCAATGTAATGTAATGTAATATTATTTATATTTATATCCTCGTTTTCAGGTACCAGACACGACATCAAGAAATAGTTGTTGAAATGAATATCATTTCACATCCTTGTTGTTTTTCTGGATACCGGTGGTGTTTCACCCCAAGTGGCACCCAGTCCACCCAGTCATCCACCCCACCCAGGACGGCGTCGAACTGCCTGAGACGAGCCTATGCCATTTGCACCAAACAGGTGGAAAGTGGCTCCTTTGCAGGTGCAGCTGGGCAGGAACGATGAAACGATGAGGGGGCTGATCTAATCGTTAGATGCCTATGCTGATATTGTGGGGATAATATGTTTTATCTATATATATACATATAATGAGGACAAGTGAAGTATGAATGGGATATGATATTTCATGCATACATATATAAATCTACTATGGGAACTGATCGGATACAATGGGGATATGATAGTGTGAACTATTAATGGAATATTTTTTATGGAATTCGGATTAATACCCTCCAGTGTCATCATCTCGGCTAGAACATGCTAGAAAATCCATCAGCATGTTCGATGATATGCCAAGCGAACAAAACCTGCATTTAGTGAAAAGGGATTTCGCATCATGTTTGATTGCCAGAGGGTATTTGTTCAGCATCAAAGCAACTGTCTATTCTTAAATGTATTGATCAATGTGAAAAAACTGTACATGTTGGGTGAAATTATCGCCAAACACAATTAAAAACATAGGATTTTACTGTATTTGTTTCCCTCTAACCAATCTTACGACTTCTGTTTTGTTCTTTAAGATTTCTGTTTGTTCGTTTCCCCACCAGGCTACACATGTATATCCAGAAACGTCCTGTCAGTTCTTACTACTGTATGTGTCTATGTGCTTAGCTTTTTTTTACATAGCGCTCTCTTCATACTGCATGACATGTTGTCGGAATATACATGTGATTGTACATATGCCTACATGTATTTTATACAAATAGCTGAAATAATACTCCAATATTGTTTCAGTAGATTATGTATGTATATATATATTATATGTCAATCCCCCAAAAAATAGAAAAGTAAAATCACACGAGAGTAGTGATAAACTATTATTTTTGTTTGGTGGTTTTTATTATTTGTATCATAAGAAACGTCAACATTATTGGTAGATCCATAAGAATAACACATAACCAATTTGTTTGATAAATATCAAAAGAAAGAAAACATGCTGTATCTGTCATATATTATTTGGTTGTTATCAAAATTGGGTAGGTGTCAGTTTTTATATCCCCTAAAAACCCTATGGTTATAGAAATGCCGAAGAGGTCAACTTGTCAACCGCGTTGTGAACCGGTTGAACCTCCACGCCGTAGGCCGGGTGTGTCGTGCCATGGTGACTCTGCAGCTTTGTGCCTTGAGTTCCCGGGCGGGACAACACGCAGAGGCGCTGGAAGAGGCGCGTTGAGCCGCGGACTGGGATGGTTAATACGGGAAGCAACGGTCGGATGGGATGTATGGATATATGGATCTGCTATGATATATGTATGATATATATATATATATATATGTGTATACATTATTAAGATATTATATATTCATTTTACTCGAGTCTGGATAAATTATATTGTGACCTCACGTCATGACGTCACTGGAATGATGGCTGCAAGTTTCAGCTATTCTCCGGCGAATGGTTTGAGTTGAGCCAGAATACTGGGATGTATAATGGGCGTAGTAACCCCTACAATAGATCAAACAGTGATTTATCACTACTTTAGTGGCATTTTACTTGTCTATCTTTCTGACGATTGCTTTAACCAACAATACGATATATGTGGTATGGTCATCCATCCCATGCCATGAAAATTCAAACATCATGGGTGTGTATACATATCCCTTTCAAAATGGACTGATGACCACCTCCCAACGCGCGCATGTGATCCAGCTTTTGACCGTGGCACATATGTGCTGATCATGTTTTATCAAAAATATGATGGGTCAAAACCTATCTTACGATACTTTGGGGGAATGAACATACATCAACCCCGATTTTGGTGTCGAGATACCAGGGTTTATTTTAGCTATAGCAATGTTTATATGTTAATAGGTATTTGTGTATGTATCTATGAATATTATATATATACATGATTATATATGTGCATATGCTGAGTCTTCTGAATTACAAACAGAAGTCTTCCCAACTGGTGTCCCATGGGATTTTGGTTGGATGGGGTGCTGAAGTTGACTTCCCTCAGGCCTTGAAAGCTGTTTTAGAAGCCGAGGAAGTCTGGAGCTGCTTGGCTGGGAAAAGCCGCGGGGCCGAAGTGTGGAGCGGGCAACTTCGGAAAGTGAGTTCTAGTTCAAAGGATATTCGAATTGCCAAAACCCAAAGTCTGTGGACGCTTGAGCAATTGCTGTTTTTTTGGGTTCAACTTGTTTAACTTCTCAAATCTAACTCAGAAATGGAAATCCAACAAGATGTTCCGATGACGTTCAAAGGTCAACATTCCAATTCTATCTTTCCTATTCATGTTTTATCATGTGAAATGAAGTCAGCATATGTCAGGGCAAATTGCTGGTTCTGGCAGACACCCTACGTGATGGCTTGAGATCACTAGATGGTGATACAGAGATGTTTTTAGAGGCGTGCCTCGAACTATTGTAAGAACATTACAAGCTTACATGGTTAATGTTGTTGGTACCTTGACAGTTTTGCAGGAAATACTGTCAAGGTATGTTAAGGTTATCTTTCCCAGTTATGTTTGTTGCTTAATAAACCCAATGAATACTATACTTACAGCTGTTACAATAGTTAGAAGTATCATACATCATAGGTATGGGATTTATGTTCACCAATTTATTTATCATAAATCAGCTATTATCCGGTGGAATCCCAATTGTTTGTTGGCTAAATCACAGTTCAAAGTGCTTCCAACCACTGAAACTCACAACTCGCCCAAGGTGCCATGCATCACGGGACGACTTCGGAGGCCACGCGAGTACTATCGATTACTGGGGACACACACACACATATTATATATATATACACATACACAATCGTATATAGTCATATCATATAGATACATATATATATATATATATTATCATACATATATATATATATATATATATATATTATCATATATATATATATACTATCATGGTTCATCCTTTGTATTCTATTAAGTACATATATGTTTGCGCCGTCCGTGAAGGGTGTCGCGCAGATCCACCAGGTGTCTTCCAGCTGGTCCCCTAACTTGGTGTCGCGCGCTTTGGCTGTCTCTTGGTCGAATTCTATCCCCCACCCTGTCCATGTGACAAATCATGGTGATTTAATGGGCCTGGGGATATAATGGGACATACATATTTATTTACATATGTATATCGATCGATAGATAGATAGATAGATTGATAGACAGATAGATAGACAGATGGACAGATGGACAGATAGACCGATCGGATAGATAGACCGATCAGATAGATAGATAGATGGATAGGATAGGATCGGATAGGATAGGATAGGATAGGACAGGATAGATAGGATAGATAGGATAGATAGGATAGATAGGATAGATAGGATAGATAGGATAGATAGGATAGATAGGATAGGTAGGATAGATAGGATAGATAGGATAGATAGGATAGATAGGATA
>Ga0126342_10013755_pt1 | contig 14311 bp, 11 predicted proteins | sample Cyp1metagenome_FD_92528 | JGI IMG/M metagenome (GOLD analysis project Ga0126342, IMG submission 92528) | Coral microbial communities from Lord Howe Island, Old Settlement Bay, Australia - Cyphastrea 1 metagenome | ecosystem: Host-associated > Invertebrates > Cnidaria > Coral ...
ATCTGATCTAATCCTATCTAATCTTATCTAATCTTACCTTACCTTACCTTATCTGATCTAATCCTATCTAATCTTATCTAATCTTACCTTACCTTATCTGATCTAATCCTATCTAATCTGATCAAATCTTACCTTACCTTATCTTATCTTACCTTACCTTACCTTATCTGATCTAATCCTATCTAATCTTATCTAATCTTGCCTTACCTTATCTTATCTAATCTTATCTAATCTTATCTAATCTTATCTAATCTGATCTAATCTTATCTAATCTTATCTAATCTTATCTATATATATATTTATTTATTTATTTGTTTATTTATACTAAGTTATACTACCTGATTTATTTGGGAATATGATGAACAGTTATTCTAGTGAAGACTTGATTTTATCCGCGGATCACCTCAAATGTCCAAACCGCCACTTGACCGGGCGAAGCGTTGGCCCGGGGAAGGGTTGGTCACTATAGTAATTGTATACTGTATGGTTGATATATATATATATACACATGGTAATTATATATATATATACACATATGGAAATAGTAATTATCTATTGGCATTTCCACATATTTCCCTTCTCAACGGATATGATATGTTGCAACTCTTGAACACTGAAAACATGGCTCATAGTCAGCAAGCTGACACCTTCACCAGGCCTTTGAGTTTGAGTCGTCCTATGCCAAGAAGGAAGACAGCTACACGAGTCAGTTCATCTACAAACGTGTACTGAAGAAGATGGATGAGCCTTGGGGAAAAAAAAGGCTGTGAAATTTGTTGGCAGTGGCATAGCCCAAGTGTGGATCAACTTGGAGCTACATTTTTGCATTTGACTTGTTTGGTGTTGTTGAAACAGCCAGGTACATGCACATGGATCGATCTTTGGGTTCATCTCCAAACGTAGCATCCTTGAAACCAGCCCTCCAAGATCGGAATGACTTGGGGTGTGAACTACATCCTCGGCAGCCGAGGAGAAGAAGATTCCTATCGCACAGCAAGCAGAAATTACAGGCGGCATTTGTACAGCTCAAAGCATTGCCTCCCCCCCAGAGCCACCAGTCATTTGGGTTTGTCAAAAATGGGGCAAACACGAACATCTCATGGTTGATCATAACTTACTGACTTACTCCATTCCATGATTCCATCTCTTGGTTTGATACCTTGTGGGTAGATACCCGCCGTTTTGAGAGAAAACCATTGTGGTCGGGAACCCTGTTGTCTGGGGCATTCCCCAGTTTGGGGAGACGCACACCGATGATGTGCTTTTTGTGCTGTCAGGTCTTACGAAGGAGCAGATTGAACAGTTCAGGAAAGGCTTCAAAGTACATGTTGTGCAGCTCATCTGCATTTTTTTTTTTGGGTCATGGTCCTTTTTTGTTGGGGAGTGAATGCCTATCAAGGCCCCCAAGAAGGAACAAATTGTTTTGCGACGGTCTGGCGCCAGCAAGGGCTGCACTGCACTTGTTCATTTATCCAGCCGAAAAAGGCAGCTGGAACTGGAGTTGTCTCGGAGAATTTGCAGCGTGAACCGTTCACCACGATGATTTTGAGCTGGACTTTTGTTGGATAACTTTCATGTGGGCAACTCTGTTCACGGACGATTTCAGCTGCAACCTCGGTCGAATTGAAGCGCTTATCAGCAACCTAAGGCCTGAATTTGATATTGGCAGCCAGAACCATGCGGTTATGAGTCTGGCAGAGATTCAATCCAAGAGTTTGAAACTGTCCCTCACGCAGGCCCAGTTTGGAAGGAGGGGGTTGATAGCTCATTTATCGGTACAGCCCTTGTAAGTCACACCAGCCTGAGAAGGAACTTTTGGTGCTTGGCCAAAAAACATATCAGACCATAGGATACTATAAGTATAGTAACCCCCAATGAGATAGAACAATAAATCCTATTAGAACTGTGGTAATTTGTTTTTCAGTTTTCTTCAATCTTTCTGGGGTGACTTAGTACATAGGATATGAAACAGTTGATTAAGACACATCCTGAGATGCAGTTTTCGACGTCAAGGAAATTGAAGAGAAAGGCGAAAACCCATCCATTGGGTTCTTACTTGGATGCGCATCCCACTTGTAATCCATATACAATCCATATAATCCCATAATAGGGAATATTCCGTATGCAACTGGGGGTATAGTATACATAATCTATTTACTAGTGGGATGCAGCCGCAAGTAACCCAACTTTGAGCCACAGCCAATCACACCCAAACCCTACAGGCTGGAAGGGTCATTGACACCGTCGAGCTCCCCTTGGCGAAGCAGATCGCAGAGGAAACGGGGATCGTGACCTCACCAATGACCTAAAACAGCAACCCCCACAAGAATCGAAAAGTTGCGGAAGGCTGGGTAAAACCTGGTCCTGGATATGGGGGGAACAATGGGGAACATCATTTATTACCATGGAGGAATTCCGGCCCTTCCTGTGCAGGACGAGGGGCAACCGACGCCAGTGTCTCTCAAAGGCATTGGGCATTTCTGGGGGCGATCTGTGAAGCTCTTCGGGTTTGGTAGAATGGGGGGAGTTGACATGGATGATTCACAATTTATGGGCTGTTTTTATTGAAACATGTTTTTTTTTCTTGGGAAAATGATGAATCAAACCAAGAAGTAGCTGGTGGCTGCTGATAGTTTTGGGATGTTGTGGGATTCAGTGACTCGGGAGTGGACCATGAAGAGTGGTGGTAGAAGACCCACTTTGTGAACTTTTTGTTGGATATGCGGTTAGCCTATTGATACAGATGACACGTGCTTTAACACCCATTCAATAAACCTTTTCCTGCCATATGATACACCCACTGGTCAATCAATTCCTTTGACCTTCCTGCGCGGCCGGGTTGCTGCCTCGGAGGGGTGCCATGAGCAAAGTTAGATTATATACCCATGGTCGATGGTCACCCCCTCCAAGTACTAGGACTTCCCAGGGCTTCCCAGGGGTTACTATATACTATATAATATATACTATATACTATATACTATATAATATATACTATATACTATACTATACTATTCTATACGATACGATACTATACTATACTATACTATCAGGTCGCGCCGCCCTTGGGCAACTGGTGTTTTTTGGCGCCTTTTGTTCTTTGCGCTTTGTGCTCTTTTGTTCTTGCGCCATTATCAGCGAGCGTTGCAAGCTTTGTCCAATTGTTTGAGAAAGTGCAATGGAACATTCCCCGACAAGTTAATTTAAGTTGTCGAAACATAAGTATATGTATATGTGTATATATATATAGATTATATATAAATATACATGTGCTATATTATATATATATAACCCAGGCAACCCCGAAGTTCACGAAGCATACATGACGTGAGCAAGTTCACAGGGACGTCAACATCCCCCCCACCCACCGCAAACCCTAAAAAAAACCAAAAAAAGGGGTTTCGTGACCAGTTGCCTGGGGGCGGCGCTGGGTTCTATCATAGCCCGAGAGGCGAGGATCAGATCTGGTGTAGGATCACCATGCGCCGCCCGGTGAAGTGAGCTCTGCACCATGACCTCGGTGCTCTGGTTGCACGGCGGGTGAACCAACCGACGTCGTGGGCCCAACTGCTTTGAAAGATCTCATTTCGGGCGTGTCTCAAGACTTGAGTCTCTGTTTGCCTGTGGCGTTCAAAACTCATGTAACTCAATTTTTTTTAGATGTGTTTTTAGTTTTTTTTGTTCCCGTGTACTGTTTCCCTTTGCGCAAGTTGAGACCTGCCCGCTCACTCCCGTGAAACTTGGCCAACAAAGCCATGATGCGGCTGGTGAGAGTTTTTCGTCCCTTCTCCAACAAGGAGTTTGGTGGGGGCAGCTTAGTGGCAGTTGAGTGATCATGCCGACCAAGTGAGAAAGATTTATTTCTACCAACAGGGAGGCATTCTGCAGAATCAGAGGCAAAACAATGGTTGGATAGATAGCCTGAACATCCTTGAGCACTAACATATGGAACTCTAAGGTCCAAAAGAATATATAATACTATAGTTACTATATAATCCATTTAGGGGGCTCCAAACTTTGTGTTGACTTTCAGGGAAGTAGTGGTATCCAAGGACAATCTCCAGGCAAAAACGTGCACGGTCAAGCCGCTGAGGCACTTATGGACTTATGGCGGTACTGAAAGGATGGACTCCTCTTTTTGTACCATTTTTTTTGACCCATGCTCCGGTAATTCAAAAAAACATGTCAAGGACGCCAAGAAAAGAGTGTGCTTCAACAGTCAATCAACCAGTCTGCGCATTCAACAGTCTTCCCAGTGTCTCCAGTCGTCGGAATCTCTTTCAAAGATTGCTCAGGAACTTGGGACAAGAAATGAGATCACTTCTTTCACTTGGCGGCTGATTGACACAGCTTTTGACTCATTGCTCTGAACATTTTCAGAGGGAGCGACGCTGAGTGTTTGTCACCTCTGTTTTTTTGCGGACTGGCATCATTTTGAAAAATGTGCGGCAGTGGCGATCAAGCCTCGAAGATCTCATTGGGAACTTAATATACACTCTTCACTATGAGCTATCAATTGCTCAGATAAATATAGATAAATGGTATGGTATGTATATGTATGTATGATTTTACTGTAATTATCTGAGTTGTTGCATCCTTTTTCATAACTTCTTATCACTTTGCATCACTTTAGATCACTTTAGATCATTTTGTAGATTACTTTACATCACCTATCATCACTTGTCCGCATTTTTTCGAGGGAAATCTCAGGCAAAGATCCAGCGATTGCCCATGTCAGGTGCAGCGTAACCTGGAGTTAGCCACACAGCCGCACTGGACGAGCATAAAGGCCCGGTGTGTTATGTGTGGCAAGCCTTGATTGGGATGGGGTCCTAAAAAAGATAGACAGTTTTTCCAGGATCTTACCATGTGAATCCATGTGTTATAGATTGATGATTATAAACCACAAGTTGCCAGGTTTATCAACTTTTCTAGAGATCTAGAGTAGCGGCTCGCTTTTTGGGGGGATGCCGCATGGGGATACGGGGTTGGACCAAAACCTGTGAAATGCCATGATTTTGGTCACCCATGAAACGGGTTCACCAGGGGTACGGAGTTTTGACCCACAGCCGCTGTACAACATGGATGGATTTATACCAATCAAACCAGAAAGACGTTTTACAGGGTATCTAAAATTGGCAAATGTAAACATATTGGCATTTACTGCAAGTTATAAGTATTATATGTTAGATGAAGTAAGATTACACATTTGTATGTAGTAATCCCATGAAGAGAAACATATATTTGTCCCAGAATGATAGACTATATAGATCGTATAGATGATACCCTCTGGTAATTTAACATAGCTATTGAAAATGACCATTAATAGTGGATTTTCCCATTAAAAATGGTGATTTTCCATAGCTATGTTAAATTACCAGAGGGCATGTTCACCGAAATTTCTTTCCAACTTCTTCAGGTGCCCATTGATGTTGCCGGCCAATCGGCCATTACGCCAGTGGCTTTGGCGGATCAACCGGGAGGACACGCCGAGCCGTTAACAAAGCCGTGGGTTTTCCCTGTTTTTCCATCACAGATATCACAGATGTTGGATGTTTTTGGAGGATTTTGGTGCCGGTGCCCAGTAAAAATAACGCCTAGATTTATGTCACTTGAGGGCTTGGATTGTCACCTCACAACCTTCTCTGGAAAATTTTTGCAGATCTGCCATTTGAGAAGGACATCTATGGCCATCGTGGGCATAGATTCATAGGCATAGTTATTCCCTACGGATGTTGCTGGCAAAATACTCAGCTGTCTTTTGGGGATCACATAGGATCACCCCTCTCTGCCCGGTAAAACCCTGCAGGTTTCCTGTTGATTTTTCCAAAACCCATTGATATACTCACGAAAATCCAGCTTCAGTTTTCCCATTCGTTGATTTACCCATAAAACAGGGTGATTTTCCATCGTTTTTGGTATGTTTCCCATAAAACATGGTGATTTTCCATGGTTTTTTGTATGTTTCCCAGAGTTATTACACAACAAAACCATGGTTTTCCCAAGCACCGCTGATGGTCCCCGTTTTCACCGAGGTGTGGCATCAACAGCTGAGCGTCTCGGAGCAGGATCTGCTAGCAGCTGCTAACAATCAGGGGAGGGTGCGAGATGCGATTTAGGGTGATGCGAAAAACAGCTGGAAGGCAACGGATACAACCAAATGAACATTCTGAATAGATCTGAATAGCAGTCTGTACCCCAGCAGAGGATAGATATTGGCAACAACATTCAGCAAAAAGATGCAAACATTCAGCGGGATGATTCTTATGGATTTGGTATTAAAAAACACGATGTTTTTAAGCTCTTTTCAGTGTTCCGATTTTTTCACAGATAGACACCCGCAACCTCCGAAAGATCGGTTGTAAGCACACTCCAACTTGTTCTGCATTGTTATCATGAACAACCACTGCCCAAATGTATCCAAATGTGTGGACACAGGCCAAAGCTACATCTTTTTTGGGACCGGTGGAGTTTCTGTTGACCTTTTCTGGCTGGATGCTTCCAGGGTGGCAGTGCACTTTCTCAAGCTCCAACGTACATATTGTTCCTGAACCCATATTCCTGATAATCCCTGCCCAGCAAAACCCCCCCAAACCGTGTAGTATGGAATCCAATCGTTTCGGACTCAGGAGAGTTTCATATTGGGATGTATTTATCATACGACTTGTCTGAAAGATTCGCAATCTATGTGCGAATTATCCTGAACAAAAACATGAAACACGTATGTTGCAATCCCCACATGGCTAAAAATGGGCTACCCTCACTGCGATTTTAATGGATATCATATGGATATCATATGAGATGATCCACTGGACTTAAACCATGAAACCAACAGGGATTCCCTCGTGCCTTTAGGACGCTTCGCACCAGCTGTACATTCGCTGCTCGTCGCAAGCGGAATTTCACCTCCCAACATGCGATGCTGTCGTATCCCTTTCCCATAAATGTCACCTCCCCAAACAAAAGCCTGGCAAAAGGGGGATGGGAGTCGTAACCCCGGGTAACCCCCTTTCACCAAGGCATGGTGCTCCATTCAGACTACATCTCCAGCGACTTGCGATTCCAGGCAGGTCTGTGGAGGTCACGTGGGAAAAAGTGGTTGAAGAGGGCACAAAGCCTCCATGTCCACATTCAAACTCTCAGAATTTCAAAAAAATCCATGAATTAAGATTGAAAACTCTCCAGATTCAAAGACTGGGTGCAGGATTTCTCTGTTGGCCTTCCAACCAGCCTGAAGGGGCAGTTGATACTGAGGGATGATCGGGATGCACAGCAACGATTTTCATGTTTTTTCATGTTTTTTCTACCTGAAAGTCAGTCACAAAGGTAGGAAGAAATCTGACATCCTCGGCAAGAGAAGAAAGGAACTTCACTGGAAGGTGAACTTTTCAGTTCCATGTTCAGCAGTTCCTACTTGCTGAGCAGGTGAAATTTGAAGGCCGGAACGTGGCAGACAACCAGGCACATGGGTCATTGGTCACATCGTTTGGAACTATGACATTTTTGGATCCAAAAAAATCGGAGGTGCCATGGTTGCTTTGCATGGAGGGATCGCAGCCTGCAGGGTTTTACGGGAGGCCAAGGGAAACAACCACTGGGTGCCATCATCTATGTCGAATTGTATTGTTGACAGACCTTCAAGTGAGGTCACTGCCCATGGCTATGCCGACATGATCGGCCCACTGGATGCTGGTTCCTACCGGCCACTCGACTGAAGATCTGCAAATGTTTGGAAAAAGTGACCCAATACCTTTATCAGATTTGCATAGATTTGCTATCTATCGAACCGAAACCAATGAAAATCATGAGGATGTATTCGATTCCTCGAACACTTTCCAGGTTGAGAGATCAAATCATTCAGAATCCGTGGATGTAATTTTATTCCACCACATGCTATTTCGGAATCCATCGTGTTTTCTCTGTAGAGAGGCATGGAATCTGCACATGACCGGTTGGTGGTTTCAAATCTTTAGTATTTCCTATTCTTTGCACATGTGTTGATATTTTTTGTAAGTTTCAGCTGGACAATGGTTAAAATACACATGCAATCAAAAATGTCATCGACCGGAGAGAAAAAAACCAAAACAACCAAAAACCGGAACATAGCATGTTTGCATTTGCAATTTTTTCTCAAACTCCATCTCTCCAGCGGATTTAGTTTCGCTATTGTTTTGATCTTTTACTTGGTTTTTTTTTGCATTTTCTGGTCGAATCTTGTTACTCCAATCATAGCAACTGTGATGATGATCCTTATTGACTATGTGAGCAGAGGGTATGCAGCAAGGTTGACCAAACCCGATGCAGTTTCTCTGAGGTTGATGATGTACTACGTGTCGGGGGCTGGTTCGAGCTGCTCTCAGTTGGTCAGTCAATTGGGGGACCAATGGCCTAGTGATTGTTATTGTTGGTTTTTTCATCATCCAACCGTTGGGGGCACCAGAATTTTGAGCCAGACACGTTTCTAGTGACTACTTAGGTCTGCCGATGATGTGACATTAAGAATGGGACGGTGACTACAAAAAAAGGAACCAAACAATACCATACAATACCAAGAATATGTTGAGGCTAAAGCATGGTGAAATTTGATTGCTTCACCTAGGCCCCACACCTGAAAAGGTGAAACTCGAAACTGTTGATTTGAAAGGGTTCAGTAGCAGTGGAACCACCAAACATGACGAGATGACACATTGTCCAACCATACAATGTGTGATACAATAATCAATCATATACAATATTATGTGTATGTGGGTTGTGTGTGGGTTGAAAGTGCAAGACCTTGGGAGGCAACATGTCTTGGTATTTTTCAGGTCCGAAAAGTCATCTGTGGGTACAGGTACGCCTCACGTTGACTTGCCTAAGGTCATCCGCAACAAACAAACCATTAATTACCAGTTTTCCCAGAATTGGATGGAGGGCCGAAGGGGGAAAAAAACAGGAAAACCTTAACCGTCCTAGCCGTAGCCTATCTTGGTGGGTGGTAAGCACCCTGACTGAGGACTTCGAAGTTCCAGCTCTGTAGCAACTCTTTGGTGGATCTGCGGCTGATCTCCAAAGCCATGCCACTTGGCAACAGCTGCAGACCGAGGCTTCCCACCAAAGTTGCACCGGGAAAACCCATGGGTTTTCCACATCAAAGCGTTCGTTGCCGTTCGTGTCTTGGTGCCATCAAAATACACAGCACCATCTCTTGTCAGCTTCGAGGTATGCCAACAAGACGGAGGAGTGGATGTGCACGCCACATCCTGAGATCTTTGACTGGATGGACAAACGAACCTGCCAATTGTATCCACATTGTCAATACTAAGGAACCAATCAATGCTTGGGATTGTTGCTCCATTTGCCTCAGCTGTGAAGAGCCCCATGATCCATACCCTTGGAAAATCTTGTAAAGCTGATCTTCCCCTTGGAACAAAGTGTACCAGCTGCCAACATAATGCTACCATAGTCCATAGTTCTTTCGGACTTTCATTGCTGGTACTCCTGAGGCTTTTGTCGGCAGCCATTTTGAGTCAAAGTACTGATAGGCCGCAAAAAAAAAGAACATCATGTTTGGAAATCCGAGTTGGACGAATCCCTTTGACCAACCTGCTCCACAGCAGGCTGGGGGCTTTGGAGGAGTGGCAAGCACAGTTGGCCAGCCTCTTGAGCAGCCCTCTCAAAATGCTGGCTTCGGAGGAGTGAGCACTGGTGCTCCAACCCCTGGCTTCGGAGGAGCCACCAAGCCTCAAGTGAAAGCAGTCGCCCCCGCACCCGACGTGATCTGGGGCCATCCTACCTCCGAAGCTGCCCCGGCGCCGGCGGAGGGATCGGGTCAAGCGAGCCAGAGCCTGTGGGGCAATCAGCCTAGCATCAATCCGTACCAACGGCAGTTTGATTTCCAGGGCACGGTGGGCACGCAGCAAGCTCCAGCCACTCAGATGCACAGCGAAGTGCAAGGCCATCCGCCTCAGTTCCAAGGTGATGCCCGACCTCCAGAGACAGCACCAGCCCAATCTGGGGGCTTTGTGGATAGGAGGCCCGACGCATTTGAGCACCGTATGCAGATGCCTGGGCAGATGCCTAGTCAAATGCCTCCCCAGCAGATGCCTCCCCAGCAGATGCCTCCGCAGCAAATGCATCCCCAGCAAATGCATCCACAACAGGTGCCTGCGCAGCAAATGCCCCCGTCCCAGATGGCTGGCCAAATGGCTCCGCAGATTCCTGGGCAGTTTGGGGGCAACTATCAGCAGCCGGGCCATTTCGCGCAGCCAGGGCCATCAAATCCTCAGATGGCTCAGCCACTTTACGGAAATCCAGCTGGCAATGCATCGGCGCCATTGAACCAAGTGCACCAATTGCCTCCCCAAGGCAATCTTTATGGCCAAGTACCAGCTTTCAGCCAGCAGCCTCCAGGCCCCTTGGATGCGCAACTTCAATTTGCGCCCAATGCAGACTCTCGGAACTGCACCTGCGGACAGCCGGCCATTTTCTTGAACGTGAAGAAGGAGGGGCCCAACCAAGGCCGTGGATTTTTCAAATGTGCCAAGCAGCACCCAGACCAGCCCTGCTCCTTTTTTGAATGGGCCGATGAACCCCCCCGCGGAGCTGCACCAGCCAACGGCACCCCTGGCTTGCCAACTGGCGCCCAGCTGCCACCGGGTCCCGCCTGCGCATGTGGCCAGCCATCGTTGACCTTGACCGTCAAGAAGGATGGGCCCAACCAGGGCAGAACCTTTCACAAATGTGGGCAAAATCAATGTGGCTTTTTCCAATGGGCCGATCAAGAACCCGATCCCCAAGGGCCTCCTTGCCCGTGCGGCGTGCCATCCATCCGCAAAGTCACGCAGAAGGAGGGGCCGAACCGTGGAAGACCTTTCTTTGTCAGAGACTCAGAGATCTTGGAGGGCTTCTTGATGCATGCACGCCATAACTAATAATTATATATATATAATTATATATATACATATATATAAATTATATATATACATATATATAAATTATATATATATATATATTATTTTCTTCTTATTGCATAGATTTCCATTAGTTTACGGCTTCAGGTTGTCTGTCGGATCTGTGTGCAGCGGCCCCCATTGGTTTTCCTCACTAAAACCGACCTTGGCATGGTCGAGTTTCGAGTCCAGTTGGAAGCAGTGTTAGAACAGGTTGCGGCTTGTACATGATGTAGTGAATCTATCACAATCCATCACAATCTATCTTTCCATCTAGCCATCCATCAAATTACACGAGCGATGGTTTGTATTTACGCACAGGTGCAGCTAGGTTTTTAAAAGGAGGTGGGTCCGCCTAAGCAAATTAAGGTTTAAGTCAAAACTGATGAAGAAATAGCCAGGATAACAGCATATAAAAAAGCCAAGTGAGGCGTGGGAAAATGAGGTCAGGGAATGAAAAACGAGGTAGGGTTCGCACAGCCTTTTGCGGTAACCTATTAGATAACCTCCGTCGCTACGGTATGGTGTTTAGAACGTGGTCATGTGGTATGAAGAGTCATGTAGATGGCACAGATATTTTAACTAGCATGAAACATTAGTCATTGCAAATCATGTTGCTACTACTATTATTATTATTATTGCTATTTTGATCATTATTGTAACAGTAGTATATACTATTCTTACTATTACTATCATTTACGATGATGATGATTATTATCAAAAAAATACTATTATGATATTTTTACTGTTATGATTTTGTTTATTTTTATTTTTACTAGTATTACTGTATCCAACTGACCCCCTAAAAGCCCACCATTCTTGCTGACACCTCATCCTGTCAGATCTGCATGAAACGCGGCTGCGACTTCTTCTCCTGGGCGGATGAGGCGTGACACGAAAAATGCCGTTTTTGAAACAGGGAATGAAACAGGGGCTTCAACATGGTTTAATCATGTAAAGTGGGGGTTAAACATGGTTTAACCATGGTTTAAGCATGGTTTAACCATGGTTTAATGATGTAAAATGGGGATTGATGATCATCTAAAGTTAGCATGGTCCAACCATCAGGGTAAATGATGTTGCGACCTCACTTCGACCGAAGCCTGGAATGACGGCTAGGATTAGGGGAACTATCCACATATTGCCAAACTTTTCAGGTTTGTGATTTGGGATAAATTACCCAGAACCATGCAAAAAAGGCATTGATGATCATCTAGAATAGGGAAAAGGTGAGGCTTTCACCGAACTTTCATCACCATGGGGATGAATTTTCCAGCGACCATTGATGGGGATCTCATGGGATGTAATGGGATATAGCTGAAACAGTTAACCAACAAACATGGGGGTATGATCTGGTATACCCTCTGGTAAACTAACATAGCTACTGAAAATGACCATAAAAATAGTGAGTTTTCCCATAAAGAATGGTGATTTCCCATAGTTATGTTAGTTTACCAGAGGGTAAGAGGGCAGAACATAGGATCACAAGATCATGACCAAACATTGGCTAAACCGGTGATCCGATGGGGAAGCAAACCTTGGTGGATGAGGGAACAATGATTTCGGCTAGATCATTTCTGGCTGAGAAACATCACAGGAGATGGTTCAACCATGTTTGATATACAAAACATGACCCTGTGGGTGACACGTTTCCCTGTGGGGGTCGAGGGAGACACGGGTGCCATATATGGAGACACTGGTGCCAGGCAGCAAATGGTGCTCCCACTCCAACTCCTGCTAGGGCTGGTGGTATGGCAAGAGGCACGGCATGGCCGAGCTTTCTGGGAACCCACAAAAATTCAGGCAGGAATCCAACAAATGGGGTATACGGTACCCCCAAGACTAATAGTGATCCACTTTTGAGGGCATACGTCATTTTCAGATAAACCCAACTGAGCAGTGGCTGCATGACACCTCTGTTGGTTTATATTTACTTATTATTGGGATTGTAGTACCCAATATCTTGGAGCTTTATCATCCACGGGGCTGGCGATCCTGTTCTTAACCGAGCTGAATTTTGTTGAATGACATTTCTGCTGTCGAAAAGTGCTCACTTTACCAGTCGGATCGAGAGGTCATGGGGATGTCATGGGTCGTAGCTGCAAAGCTCATACTGTCCACGATGATCCAATGTTTCTGTACACTGTAGGTCACCATGCTCAGTCTGCTCAGTACACCATGGAGGGTTTCCATGTTGCCAGCTTGGTAGCTGTCCCAGTAATGCCCTAAAGATTGCCTGTGGACTGTGGCCATTGCTGCCTACAGTGCCTACAGTACCTACAGTTTCATGAGGTGTTCATGTCTTGTTTTACAATTTCTTCTTGGTTTCATGTCGACTCTTTAGACTAAGAATTCCTGCAGAAATTTGGGATTCAACAGTGCCATTGGTGAGAAGCTCCACTCCTTTGAACGGAGCCCCGTTTTTGGTGGACCTATCGGTCATGGACCGTTTTTGGTCCTTGTCAATGTAAGAACCACGTGTCACTGCTATTGTGAAGGCCAGCCCAGGATATGATTAATTAGTCAATAACTCCCGGGCTTGTTACCCTGTTGGGATTTGTTGGGTACCATTATTCATAATCATTCGTGATTTTTCGGGGTCAGCCTCCCTGAAATCTACCATATGATGTGCATTGATGTGCTATGTTGAGGTTGACATCACCCCGTCCTCCCACAATTGGTTTACAGATATTTACTTCCACGAACAAAATGGATTTCATTGTTTGATGGGGAGAACCACATTTATATCCCAGAACTGTTTTTTTGGGACATTTTGCCGGAAAAAAAACCATAGGCCATAGGCCCTGAATTTGATGCTTAATCCGAGTTAAAGCCCATGGTAAACCCGAGGGGTTTTCCGAAGGCCGCGAGGGCGATGTCTGTGGCTGCCTCAGGGTTCCGGCGTTCCGGACGTTTCCGGATGCTGCTGATGTTATGATTGTTATGTATATAGTTTTATAATGTTTTATAGACTTTCGAAGATGGTTTATGTACCTTTTATAGACTTTTGAGCCCGTTTCGATCATTTTTTTTTTTCATGTAAGGGTTGCATCAGGTACCAATTGTGGCTGGGTCATCTAAATTTATGCGGATCGTCAAAAGTTTTTTTGTTCTCAGGACTCAGGATGCCCCCAACTTTGGTGGAACCAACAAAGCTGGTTACGATAGACAAAGCGGGCACTCGGGGAATACTTGGACATGTGAAAACGAGACGGTGGGGGTCAAGGTGAACAAAAAATCCAGAGGCCAATAGATTTGAGTAATATCCATTAATATCCATTAATATCCATTAATATCCATTAATATCCATTAATATCCATTAATATCCATTAATATCCATTAATATCCATTAATATCCATTAATATCCATTAATATCCATTAA
>Ga0126342_10013756_pt1 | contig 14310 bp, 11 predicted proteins | sample Cyp1metagenome_FD_92528 | JGI IMG/M metagenome (GOLD analysis project Ga0126342, IMG submission 92528) | Coral microbial communities from Lord Howe Island, Old Settlement Bay, Australia - Cyphastrea 1 metagenome | ecosystem: Host-associated > Invertebrates > Cnidaria > Coral ...
AATGCAATGCAATGCAATGCAATGCAATGCAATGTAATGTATGTAATGTATGTATGTATGTAATGTAATGTAATGTTATGTTATGTTATGTTATGGTATGGTATGGTATGTATGTATGTATATTTATGTAATACATAAACATGCCATGGCAATTTACTGTACACTATATGATTTATCTGTTAACAGCTATTTCTGTTTCAACTTGTACAGCGTTTCGTTCTTGGCCGAGATGAGACAAAGCTTTGCATTGCATGCTTGCCCCTCTTCAGGGATTAGGTAGGCTGTCCCTTGCTGTAACCAGGAAAATTGCAGCTTGGAGTACACTCCAGAAGCATCGGACTTAGAACAGCGTCACTTGGGGGGAAGTATTCAGCTCTCACGATCGAGGCAGGTTTCCGGAGGCGGCATTTGATGACCTCCATCCCGAATGGGGTCGACAGATGGGTTCAGTGAATCTCGACAGATGCATTCCTTGTTCTTCCGGCCTTGGGTCCCAAGGCTTACGACTGGTTCGTCTCAAATGGTCTTGCAGTTCCTCCCGACTGCCATAGACAACATGAGGCGGGCATCGGGAGTTTGGCACTTGAATGACCGGTGTTACTTGATGCTTCTATCGGTCTATGGGGTCACGTATTTATGTATTCATATATATCTATATGGATATATACATATATATATAGATAAATATAAATATAAATACATATATACATATATATATAATATAATATATATATATATATATACATATATATATATATATATAATACACATATATATATAATAATGCACACACATATATATATAATAATACACACACATATATATATATAAATACATATATACATAGATGTTCATAAATAAATAAATAAATAAATAAATGTATATATATATATATATGTATTATGTATATACATACTATATATATACATACATTATATCACTACCAATTAGGTTTGATGGAGAATGTTCTTTTATCCATGCTACAAATTCCCATCAGCAGAACCAATGCAGGGTGGTCGGGTGGCCGGAAATTGCCAGGCTGAAAAGAAGGCAGAGGAAGAGAGGGAGGCAGAAGCCAAGCGTGACCTGATGGCATAGACCTGGAGAGATGTGGGGGGTTTTGGGATTGTCTCAAAAATTGGGTATAATTGGGTATCCCCAAGGGGAAAAAATGATTGAACACATGAAATATTTTGGGTAACCAAATTTCAGACCCATATTGATGCACTTGAGCTTTGAGACCGTCAGACGGATATTTTTCCCACCCTTTCCTTGACTCGGAAAGGCACCTGGCTATGTAGATGCGTGCTAGGATGATCCCCTCACAAAAACAATGTAACAGATCCAAATTGTGCATCCTCACAGATGTCATGTTCAAGAATTAATAATTGATCACCCATGGTTTTGCGCATGGTGAAGCCAAGCCATGTGACGGCGAGTAAGGCCTTGCGGCGGAAAGCCCCAGTGGAATTGCCAATTCCGACCTCAAGGTCGCCGGGTCCTGGGCATCACTGTGTAAGGCATGATGCGGAGAGAACGCTCTCCGGGCAATGGTAAATTTTAACCTCGTAGTGTCATGATACAACTACGAATTTACCTTTTTTGCAGTTTTAGCACCCCTTGCTCCTTACGCTGTAGTACATTGATACTTTACGCATTTACCATTTTACGGCTTTACCGTCTTCTCCTGTTCATAAGTTTACCAATTTACGGGTTTTACTTTGGTTTCTTTCGCTTCCACACCTCTTTTACGGTTTTACGCTTTTACGGCTTTACCACTTTTTCCTGCTCACGCTATGCACACAGAACATGAATTTACCAATTTACTGTTTTGCATCGTATTTCATTCGCTTGCGCACGCCTTTCACGATTTACGTTTTTTTAATGCGGAGATTCAAGATCTTCTGCTCAATTATACCTTCTGATCTTCTCCTCAAGTTTCTACCATCATTGATGCTACGGCTGTGAACCTCTAGGTCTTCTCTTCAGCTTTCAAACATTTTCCATCGTTGATGCTGCGCTGTAAGATCTTCTCTTTAAGTTTCAAACGCTCTACCATCATTGCTGCTACCCTCTAAGATCTTCTCTGAATTTTCCTCATCATGGATGCTACTCTATCAGTTTTTTTTTGAACATCATCACTGCTATGCTCCAAAATCTTCTTCTGTTTTCAAACATCATCATTCATGTGGAGCTTCAAGATCTTCTGTTCAATTATCTAACATCATGGAATACACTCAGAGATCTTGTCTGCAAGTTTCTACTATCATTGTTGCTACGGCTTTGAACCTCTAGATTTTCTTTTCAATTTCCCAAATTTTCCACCATTGATGCTACGCCGTGAGATCTTCTCTTCACCTTGCTAACATGATTGAAGCTACTCGCCAAGATCTTCTCTTCAACTTTCAAAGGCTCTACCCTCATTGCTGCTACGCTCCAGGATCTTCTCTTCAATTTTCGAACATCATTGATGCTACGCTCCAAGTTCTTCTCTTCAGTTTGCCAACGTTTTCCCATCATTGATGCTACGCCCTGAGAATATCTTAGATCTTCTCTTTAATTTCCAACCGTTCTACCATAAGGTCTTTACTGAGATTTCCTAACATCATGGACGCTGCTCTTTCAGATTTTTTTAAAACATCATTGATGCTATGCTCCAAGATCTTCTCTGCAATTTTCTAACATCATGGTTTCTACGTTCTCAGATCTTCTCTTCAAGTTTCTACCATCATTGATGCTAGGCAGGTCTTGTCTTCAATTTGCTAACATGGGTGACGCTACGCTCCAAGATCTTCTTTTCAACTTTCAACCGTTCTACTATCATTGGTGCTACGCTCCAAGATCTTCTCTTAAATGTTTCAACATTACTGGTTCTACGCTCTAAGATCTTCTCTTCAATTCTTCTAATATCATTGAGGCTATGCTCCAGAATTTTCACTTCAATTAGATCATGGATGCTACGCTGAAAGATCTTCTCTGAAAATTCCTAACATGTTTGCTTGTTTTTTCATGTTTGTTTTTCTATTTTTTTCTGTTTCATCTGACACCAGGTCATCTCAGCTTACCTTAACTCGCCTTGCCCGAGCCAATCTCATCTCAGCTCATTTCATGTGATAGCAGATGTGTTGCGCGAAAGATGCGGCTGCAGACATACTGTGCAAACAGCAATGCACCTACCCCCTTGAATTTTGGGAAACTACATGTTTGCTTAACGCACAATTTTATCAATTTACAGTTTTACGGGTTCACGGCAATTTTTGCAAATTTACCAAATTTGCCGTTTTACGATCCGAAAGCGGCACGCTCAGATCGTACATTTACGATTTTACCGTTTTTCGGGACATTTTTCGGGAACAATGGAATTTACCATTTTACGGTTTTACTGTTTTACGGCGCGCCTGGGCAAAAGACGTGCCTTAGCCCCGCGCCTTGCACACAGACACCACAGTCCATTTTTGTTTTGACTTAAAAAAGCGCAGGTGAACAATGCCGACGGACTTCCAACAGCTGTCATGGAAGAGGTGCCGAAAGACTTGTCAGAGCAGGTTGATGACGGGCTAACCCTTGATTTCTATTTGTCCCAAAATGCAGGGGTATACCTCAAAATTACCGAGAAAATGCTGACACTGCATTGGAATTGAGGGCACTCGAGGTTCAGACAAACTCAAATAGTTGCTACCCATTGACTGGTAAGTGTCCTCAGCATGAGGTTGGGTCAAGGGTAGAGGGCGAAAATCACCTATGGGTCCTTTCTGAAATCCGGATCGAATCGCTTCGCAGGAGGAGGAGGATGAAGAAGAGGAGGATGAAGAAGAGGAGGAAGACGAGGACCTGATCCTGATGCTGTCACCGGAGTCGTGATCACAGCAATTCTCTGCCAGTCACCTTGAACCTTCTGCCAGGACATCATCGTTCAAGATCCCGCGGCTATTAAGCCAAAGGGAATTTTCAGTTGCAGCCCCTGCTGGTGTGGCAACAACTGCTGCGACCTCAGAGTTGGAAGCCAGACGCCAGCTGCGCAGATGTCGGGGTATCAGAGATGGCAAATAGACTCAATATTGGGTTGGATCAAGACCTATTTTACCATATGTGAGTGGATGAACATCCATTTACTGACAGTGAACAGAGATCTTGCCAAGAGGTCTCTTACAGAGATCTTGCCAACAGAGCTCTTATATAGAGATCTTGTACAGAGATCTTGCCAGGAGACCTCTTGTATAGATCTTGTACAGAGACCTGGTGAAGAGAACAGAGATCTTGTTCAGAGATCTTTTATAGAGAGCGTGAAGAGAGATCTTACATTGAGATCTCTTACACAGATCCTCTGTTGAGATCTCTTATAGACACCTTGTACAGATACTCTTACAAAGGGATCTTGCGCAGGGGCTTCTACAGAGAACCTGTCGAGGAGATCTTGCGCACGATCTTCTACAGAGATCTTCACAAAGGGAACTTGCAGAATCTAACCTGGTATCTCTTCATCCAAAGGCCACCTTGAATGAACCCCATGCTTTACAATCCTTTCCGCCAATCCTAACTACAGTACACTAACTACACATTGTTTGGGGGTCTCTTGCCGGGATAATCTGGATATAAATGTGGCATCACCCCGAAAACTCGTTAGAAGCGCCGGGACGAGTCCTGGATGATGCCCTGTTCCAAGGATCGGCTACAGGAGGAGCGGACATGTTGACCGGGTTTGACAGCAGCTGTTGATTGAGCTTTAGACGATGATGTTGCACCAGTTGCAACTGACAAAAGTGTGTACATAATTATACAAGTTGGTTCCAGATGCAAGTAAGTTGTGCAAGAAGAAATTATAGAGTTGCAATTTCAAAGATGAATGCTCTCAAGCAACAGCTGCATCACTGCCTGGTTTCGACTCCAAATCTGCTCATGCTTTGGCCGACAATGATTGTCTTTTGCTTACTCTCATGCCCGGAGGCCCAGTCTCATTTCAGAAAGTTTCAGGGCGTTGCACACTGTTGGGACCATGAAACGACATTCTTGCCGAGGCTTTTTCTGAGCAAGGCATCCACGCCGTGGCTCAGTGGTGCTGCCAAGTCGGGTTGCCAATTGCCCGAGACAAGGACGTCAAGGAGTTGTCAATGATTAGAGTACTGGTCAGATTAGATGCCCGCTGCTTGTGCTGAGGCAGCCAACCACGTTTATGCTTGAGAGGCAGGTGACGTGCAAGGCCAGATGGTTTGAATGCTGTAAAGCAAATCTGGTAGTCAAAAGTGATGATCACAATCCTTTAGGGAAGGAAACGGCCCGCTTTCCCTTTTTTTTTAATGTTGAGTCTTTCAACCTCCTCCTTTAACATTGGCCAATCCACACAGTCACACAGTTCAGTTGATTTGAGCCCTCCAGAAAGATGTCAAGTGCTTCTCCTGCCAGGAAACTGGGGAAGCCGGGCATCGCAGGCTCTTTGAACTCTGGTGTCTTTCCCAGTTGGAGTCGCTCGAACTTGGGAAGTGTGGATTCGTTTTCAGGGCCTCTCTCTGTCTGATCTTTACCAGTCATGAGAAGGATATAAAATTTCGTAACAGCCTGCACTGGTCTTTTTTTCCAGCCGGGGGATCTGATATACATATGCAACCCAAGCGTTCAAGCGCCCCATTTGATGCTGCATCATTCGATGGACATGCCTCAGGTGCTGCGCATTGGTGGAAAGAATCTTTCCAGCTGAAGCTACCACTCATGGTGAGTGTAATGGGAACTGCGAGTTTCCAAACTCAATTTCCAGTGTTCCAGTTCTTATACCATTTATACCATAAATTATCATTAATTATCATGATATATCAAGGGTTTCAGTCCTTTGGAGGCTCGCTGTGTTTCCAGCAATCACCATAAGTGCTTTTCTACTTTGCGACTTCTTCACTTAGCTGAAGAGGACCACGCGCTGAGAGTCGAAAAGGCAGCTGTCTGATGGGATGTGAGGGGACCGTAGGGAATATGTACTGCACTTGCAAGGGTCAAGAAAAAATATGTTAGGATATTGTAGAGCTTTGCACACCGGCGATGCTGTAAGGTTTGGGTGCGACAGCTTTTGATGGTTTTTGCACGCATGATGTGGCAACCAACCAGTCTACCGTCACCACAGCAGGTTCTCGACTCTCCCCTCCAGAAGGTATTGGTTCCTGCTTTGTTTTTTTGACCTTCCCAGCTCCTGCCCGCGCAGCAGCTCTGAAATTTGGGTTGACCTTACCCCCACAGATTATGTCAAACACAACAAAGCCTAAATTGAAAACCGCCAAAAAAATGCATCACTCCTAGGCACCGTTCCTCAACCCCTCATACAAGGGCTGTTCATCTCAAAGCTCGGCCTTTACGATCACTCTCGGAAGTGCCAACTCAAACCGTTCCTCATTGCCACGTGTTTCGCTTCTCAGCTCCTCCACAAAGGTACAGGTGACTATGTCTTCTGTAACGAGAGGGCCCATAGCGAATATTGAATCGGTCCCCCACCCGATATGAAGATGATATTTTGTGAGTCAATCCCATTCCCAATATATAAGTGTTCCATACATTCTTGCGGCCCCCAGTGCGTTGCTTGTATTTCATCCATGAATTTTGATGCCGAACAGTTTCACTCCAGCATCATCTTCATCGCCAAGTAAGTATGACATGCCACCCAACCTGTTCGACTTCCCGTTTTGGCCTCCTACCTTTCGTGTTCCCCTTCTCCAGTGGTTGGCTTGGGATGACTTGGGGGCATGGGAGTGGGGGGTATAGATGTTTGTGAAACCAGGTGGTTTTCACACAGTTCGAAAGCTCTCCATGTCTTGAATTTTTGAATATTTTTGATCTTAAACTGCGATGTTGAAAACCTTTTTCCCGAATGCGTAGCAAGGGTTCCCGTTTCACTCTGGGGGTCTGGGGGTTGAGGGTGTGTTCGCTCGACGATGCGTTTAAGTGCGGTGCAAACCACCTGGTTGAATGGCAGATGGCCGCAGCAAAGAGAGGGCGAAAAACATGGCCAGGAAATGCCTTGAGGAAACTGCGTGGAAACATCGGTGAACTCGAGTAACTCAACCCTTCGTTTCTCAAGATTTTTTCTTGGGGCATCCGGTGGCGAGCCTGGTGACCCAAATGGTCGGAAGGCATCCATGAGGGCTGTTTTCTTCTCTGATTTCAATGTCAGTTATTAGATGTCTTAGATATGTGTGTTTGAACATGTACGTGTTTGGATATCTCTGGACATCCTAGCTTGCTGACATTGCTGACTCATGATTGAAAGGTTCCAGGGTGCAGATAAAGATGGATAAGATGGGCAATGCCGGGAATGAACCCGTTTCAGGAAAGTAACATACAGTAGTTATGCAGCATTCCAATCGCGGCTCTCATTTCCTTCCCAGGTCTGGATGACAAGAAAGTGAGACTTGAATTTTGTGCGGATGGATTTCAATTTTCAAGACAAATTAATTGTCAGATAGAATGAATGGCAGATCGCATCCCGCGCGAAGCTCATGTCGGAAGAGCTGCCCGCTGCTGTCACGCACTTGGTGGAGACAACATGACACAACCACTTCTGACCAGTTTCATGTCATGATTTCATGTTTTTTTTGATTCAGATTCAATCCATTTCAATCCTTTCGTTTTATTCAGCTTGTAGAAGGCCAGGAGCGAAACAAGAATAGACTTGTGCGGTCTCGCAGGGCAGAACCAGTGAGTTTTTTCCACCCTTTTTTCCTGAAATCAGACGCCTCAATTTCTCCTGATCTTCTTCTCAGCTTGTTGAAGATGTAATAGTTTCCAACTCTCACACTGCTTTCAATCAAATTCACTCATATTCTGTCATATTCTCAGGTTGTGCACACACCCTCAGTTTTGGAATGCATCTACCAGTACGTATGGTTTATATGATTTATATGTTAGGTCAGACTCAACAATTGGCTCATCACTCTCTGGAATCTCATCGCAACAAGTCCTGCCCATAGCAATCCAGACGTTATTAGCGAACCAGGTGGGTATTGCAACCACACATGGGTTACTAATCAGCCCGCCCAATGGGCCACTCCCAGTACTAAACCTTCAATTTTTGGAGCCGATGATTTTTGGGAAATGTGACATACCCAGATGAGCCGCGTCATAAATGGCTTTGATCGCTTTCATCCGCTGTGGCTCACTGCACCGAGAGGGACCAAAGGCAGCATTGCGCCGTCGGTGCTCAGACACGCAAAGAAGCCACAGCACTGCCGTTTGACTGAAAGATCTTTGGAGTTGAGTGCATTGTTGACCAGCTTGTCTTCATTTCATAGATATAGGAGGAACCAATGGACCCATTGCAGACACGCAAGTGTGAAAGTCGCCAACCTTTGCATTTCACGTTTGTGGGAAGATTTGTCGCCATCAGAGTCTGGACCTCTGGAAGTCACTTCGGAATTGTTGAAAGCTGCCTGGGAAAGCTCAGGCTTCCGAGATCCAAGTGCGAAACCCCCACTTCACCGCTTGGCTCATATTGCTTTTCCACTTCTCTTCCCAACCCCTAGCACTGCCAAAAAGGCCATACGGAGAGGGTACGTATTGGTGGACGGTAAAACTATGTCAAGTTCCAGTCTGTCACCCACCGAAGGATCAGTTCTGACCGCCTTCGTAGATAGAAATCTGATTCAGTCTGGTCGCGCAGTGACTATCGACCAAAGACTCGAGAGGTGGAATTCAGGAAAACCCGCATCGGCACAAATCAGAGTCCTACACCATGATCTGCAAGCTGCGTGGGCTGTGGTGAATAAACCACCAGGCTTGCATACATCTCCTGTAGGAATTGATGCCTGGCAGAATCTGACGCTTCAATCGTACTTGCCTGCAATCCTTGAACCACCTACACAGGGGACACCTTGCCGGAATGGCCCTCGACCTTGCCATCGCCTTGACATGTTGGTTGCTGGACCAGTGGTGGTGGCAACATCTGAGGAGGCTATGCGATCGCTGAATCACGCCTTTCGCACGCGACAGGTACACAAGGAATACCGCGCGATTCTTTGTGGCTTTGCTGGGAGCGTCGGAGATTCATTCTCAGTTGACATGCCCTTGGATGGCAAGGAATCACATACCGATGTGAGAATTTTAAGAGTGGTTCATGATGACCATTATGGTGCACTGAGCGAAGTGAGTCTAAAGCCTTTGGAAGGCAGGCGTCACCAGCTACGAATCCATTGTGCTTGCAGTGGCACACCCATTGTGAACGATGTGAGTCAAATCTATTCTTTGGCAGAACAGCCATGGTTGAAACGCCACGGCACGAAATTACCTCAGCAGATCAAGCGAGGCCAAGGCTTGTTTCTGCAGGCTGTGAAGTTGGTTGTGCCACACCCCGTGGATGCTTCGCCTGTGAAAGTAGAAGTGGATGTTGCCCACAAATTTCAGAAATTGCTTGATCGATGCATAGTGAAAAAATGTGACTGCAGTGAGCAGGCATTGCAAATACAAGTGTTTGCAGATACATCGACATATGGGTTGGTCTGAGAATTGGGCACCCCCAATTTCATTGCCAAATCATCATTTTCCCTATTAAAAGAACCTTTTGGGGGGGTGCGCCCCATTTTCGGATACACCCACAGGTTCACGTTTGCCGTGATTGTCAAATCGGATGGGAGGAGTCTGGTCGGAGCCAGTCCCGCCACTTCTGAGGCCCATTGCAAGCTCCGAAGGCAAGAGGGTCTGGGGTGACTCATGTCTTCAAAAGGTTTGTTGAGCAAACAGCAGCGGGGTTGCCAGGTGGCAGCTTCTGGACCCAGCTACAGACTGTCTTTTGGAGCTGTTACAGTAGCCTCAATGCCACGACTGGAGGGAATCGACCAAGGGCCTGATGGAAAATGATTCTCCTGCCGGCATTTCATCAAGTGTTCACCATTAATCACCATCATCCATCATCTCAGTGAAGCGCGCTGTTGCAAGGAGCTGTGGAATTCTAGACTGTATTGAAAGGTCTATCATTTGGGCTTGCTGAGAAAGTCATTGAAATTCAAGTAGGAAGCATAGGGCACAGTGAAGCGGTGGCTTCAACATGGCTGGCAGCTGCAGAAGCAATCCAGAGCGAGCTGCAAATAGCAAATTAAATAGATTATCACATATGGATCTGTGCCCGGTATCATTGATCAAGATCTGGTCTTACGACATAGCAGCCATTTCAATATCATTCTCCCGGCCAAAGTGCCGGCTGTGAACTCGATCCACCTGAGCAATGCCTGACATCCCACAGGGCATCCCGGGCATCCTATGATTTCTATGATTCGGCTGATCGACTTAGTGAAGACGTGACTTAGCGAACTTAGTACAGATCCGGCATGATCCGGCTGTTTGTGGTCAAACAAATTGGAATCCTGAGCCATAGCACCCTAATTTCCTTCCCCACTTCAACTGAAGCCATGGCCGAAGTCACAACACCCTTCATGCCAGGAAAAGCCCACTGACACTTATTGGGTTCAGCGATCATGGGCAGCAAGGGGCAACAATATCTTGTGAGATTGTGACCGTTGGTCCCATGTTCTTGGAATCTATAATATGCATTAATATGCTTGGTTGAACGTTTCACCACCTCTGCGGTTTGTGTTGTCCGCATTCCTTTTCAAATTTGCGCTTTCCCTGATGACGTGCTTTCACAAGAGCTTTGGCGTGTGTTGTGCGGTAAGATACGCAGGATTCCACCAAGCATTGTTGAACTGTCTGGGCTAAACAAGGTTTGACATGGTTTGACGTAACATAAACATCAGATAAACATCAGATAACATCAGGCTTCCAAACAAGGTCAACAAAAACATCCCGTAGCACAACCCCCCCATATATCGGGCGGATTCTGCTGACCTCGGCAGGACAGGAGAATGATGTGCCATCACCTCCTGCCTGAGACCTAACATGGCCACGTTGTCCCAGAGGGCTATTGATAACTTCTTCCATCATTTGGCAGGTCATCATTTTCTCACCTTTTGGGTTGTGTCCAAAAACAACAAAGGGATCACTCAAATCCTTCGTTTCCCCACTAAAGTAGGTCTTTTGACAGTACCCCAATTGTCGAAGCACCAAGAAATACAGAGCACCATGTGTCTTCAAGACTAACGCCAGCTTTCCAGGCGCCACGGGATATCCCACCCGCAGAGGCGGGAATACAAAGTTTTGATTCTAACAACAACATGTCTTCAAGAACCTCCAAGCTTTCACAGGTTTGCGACAGTTGCGGGAACATCTTTATGGCAGATTCGCTTCTCGGCTCTGGAGGGTTACAAGATATTACAAGCTTTCGGGAGGGACTCTTTTTCCGAGCCACTGGATGCACTTTGGCTTCTCATTCGGTGATTTGTCAATCTGGTGTGATTGGTCTCGGAATCCGATGCAAGTAAGGAACTTTTGCCGACAATGTGGAGCAGCGCGCAAGGCCAATGCCAAGTTGTGATGCTGAAAACTTAAAACAGATTGAATTGGTAGTTAGTAGGAGGTTGTTAGGAGGAGGGTTGAAAGGAGGCTGACAGGTTGATAGGAGGTAGGAGGTTGATGGAAAGTTAATGGAAGGTTGTGATGGGGGATCGATGGAAGGTTTATAGATGGGAGGTTGATGAGAGGTAGAAGGTTGAGATTTGAGTTTGACGCGGCAGATACTGGAACACAGAATTTGGGAGGGTGGAGAAATGTGGAGAACTTAAAGTAACTGTTATAACATGTTATAACTTGTTCATCATTAGTGGCCAGATGTGGCCAGGTTTAGGGATGTGATGACATGTCGACGCAGTCCTGCACGGCAGGGGACTCCTGCTGCTCCTGCTGCACCTAGCGTCCAGAAGAGTTCTTCTTTCATGGAGGCCCTCGGCATTACTCAGCAAGGGTGCTGAATCTGATGACATCATGCAGTCAGTATGGTTCTCCAATCTGATTCCCCAAAGACCACAATTTTAACACATGTCATTTGAGAATATGTATATAATATATTATAACTAATATAATATTTGATAAAGAAACCCAACATATCCTAAAATTCGAAAATAAGGTAGATCCTGACCCATCTGAAGTACAAGGTACAGGACGGTTTCTTCAACGCAGTGGTTTGGATAGCAGAAAGCCCCCCTGATCATAAACGTTGCTGTGGCCGACGCCACAAGTTCCATCCGAGGTAGCTGCCCAAGCGACAGCTCCGAACAGTTCTGTGCATTTACAGGCGAGCTTGCAACACAGGAAGTTGCCATATGTTGCGCGTTGTTGCAAAGGCTTCATACTCTGTATTGACCAAAGGAAAGGTCGTGGATTCGGATAGTGCCTTTTGCTGGCATTTTTCGCATCAGCTCATCGACTCCAATAATTGGCTGCGATATCTTCCTCCTGCTATTTATTCCTGATGCTTGCCGTTTTGTGGAGGTGCTTATACAGCTTGGTGGCAGCTGGTTGTTGGCCAATGGACTTGTAGCCCTTGTGTGGACCTGAACTGTCGTACAGAGATTGAAGTTTGAAGTTGTTCAATGATGACAGTCAGTGACAGCATGACATGATCTACCCACATCGTCCCATACCTACCCTTTGGGTCCCACTGTTGCAAAAAATGGTAATAATCAGTCATCTCAAGATATTGTTTGGGGTGTGTTGTACTAGAAGTCTACAGTTCTTGCCTGTAGGTCCTTCTTGCCGCAAAGAATTTGAAGTTTGATTATCCTCGAGGACAAATGCGACCCATTCAGAAGTACACCAGGTTGCCTTCAATTGCTTGTTGTCCTGCATACCAAGTTCTGTGTGGTTAAAATGGTGATGGCATTTGCTTGGCTTGGCGACTGAGCAACTGCATTCTATCGATCCTCGCAAGCTTGGGCAGGATGGGCATGGGCTGAACTCAGCCTGATCCTGCTGTTCTTGCTGCTACAAAAATTACAGTGGAGCAGTGGCTGCTATGCCAATAGGCAGGTCATTTGCGTACCGTCATGGCAGAGCTCTTTAGCCATTTATCCTCTGCTTGCAGGGCACAGAGCGCTATTTCAATGGCCTGCTTCCTCTCACTATCCAGTGTGCTGCTACTTCTTGCGAGCTACTTCGCTGCTTTACAGGTATGGGGCTTAATTGAAGGTGGTGACTCTTGTGGAGCTTTCCAGCTCGCCTAGATCCAGATCCAGAGCCGTCCAGAGCCTTGAAACTTGATCCCTGAGGTCTACGTCATGGAGGTTGAATTTGTCATGGGGCTGATCTCATTGCTCGGCTCCTGGAGCTCTGGTCAAAATTGCGAACGAAGCTGACGTCAGCTGGAGCTTTGAGACTTTGTGACAGGCTCTTCATTTTCCTGGGATTTCCTTAGTTTGCCCTTCATCTTCGAGCTTTGCAGGTCGGTTCTTGCTGGACAGTTCATTTTGGCCGTTTTCGCTGGCCACAAATACTCCAAGAGGCGCACTGAATGGCTCTGAGAACCATGTGCCCAAAATTCCCAGATGAGAAAATTTGCAAAAATGTCGTTTATACAATTTTCTCAATCTGCTTGCCACGATTCTGACCCATGTACAATCTATCTCTATCTGCCACTATCTGCCTATGTCCGTGTATCTCAATGGGTGAACCACGTCGCCAGGCCGCGAGATTCCATTTTTCTCTATCTGGCTGCTGCCGTGACATTGGCTGCTGTGATCACTGCCTGGGTTCTGGACTGCTGCAGCGATCCTTGCTGACTGGAGCCATTTAAGATACATACTCCTGTTGATTGGTTAACAGAGTGAGTTATATTACCTGGCTAACATATTAACACTACCTATTAAATCTCATCAACCAACCAGTAGAATGGGATGGCTCACCTGAAAGGACCTGGTGGCTGGCGTACTCAGTGCAGAGCAAATGCAGCTTGGAAAACGTGTTGTTTTGCTTTGACCTGTCGATATCTGGAATCCTGTGGATGTCCGAAACGAGGTATGCGGCTTTCATTGCAGGATTGACTCTGGCGGTTATAAGCCTGCTGTTTGCTGTCCTTCTTGCATGCGGCATGGTGAATGAATTGTAGAGAAAATAATGGACATAGTATTTAGATGAATTATCTGATAGCATTTTTTTTAAATATTTCTTTGCCACAACATTAAACAATATATTTATCGATACTAAATGATCAATTCAATTAATAATGATATAATATAATATAATATAATACAATATAATATAATATAATATGATATAATTCAATATAATATAACAAAATATAATATAATACAACATAATATAATAGAATACAACATAATATAATAGAATATAATACAACATAATATAATATAACAAAATATAATATAATATTATATAATATGATATATAATATAATATAATTTAATATAATATAGCAAAACATAATATAATATATTA
>Ga0126342_10013757_pt1 | contig 14309 bp, 17 predicted proteins | sample Cyp1metagenome_FD_92528 | JGI IMG/M metagenome (GOLD analysis project Ga0126342, IMG submission 92528) | Coral microbial communities from Lord Howe Island, Old Settlement Bay, Australia - Cyphastrea 1 metagenome | ecosystem: Host-associated > Invertebrates > Cnidaria > Coral ...
GATATAATGGATATAATGGATATAATGGATATAATGGATATAATGGATATATGATATACAAGCCTTAAATGGATATATATCCCATATTATACACATCATGTCCGCATGATATGGTTTCCTCGTTTGTCTGGTTCACATGTGGGCCGCTGAACCGCTGGGCACCTTCCGCTGCATCCTCTGCGGAACAGGTGCCGTCCTGGCGAGGATTCATCCCAGGAGTTTTCATCCCACGGCTGGAAAAAGCAGCAGAAAATGGTGATTTCATGGGAATATCGTGGGAATATCATTGGAAGACGGGATTTATAATCATTTATAGCTGATTTAACCATAGGACAAAGGTGATTTAAGAAACAAACATGGGATTTTACGATATATATCTATATAGCTGATCTGGGGTTACAACCCATGTATAGATGGGATATACCACGGCTCGGGGACTTATTGGTTGATAACCACCAAATGGGATGATCATGATGATCCTCCAATGGGTTTGTCTAACCTGGCAGATCTCAATCCCAATTTCGGGCAATCCAATGAGGAAAATGGACATGGTGATTCAGCAGTGGAATAGCTGGGGCACCCCGGTTTTGGACACATCCCGGCTGAGTTTCTTGGGGACAATTTTGACTTTTCAGGGATGGACCATAAAGGTTTAAGTTGCGAAAAAATAGCCTTTCTGAAGCCAACATGTTCAAGTGAGTATCAATCTAACGTTGAAACAAACGTGAACCCCTAACACGGCCTAACACGTGTGCGGAAGGTGCAAAAAACAACCTGTTTTTTTCAGCTCATCAAAATAGCCAGCCAAGAGATTTTAGAGGCTTTCTCACTTTCCAATCCAAATCATGCTTCAATGTATTTCATACCCATGACGGATCCGGCTGGTGCTGGTATATATGCATATATATATATGCTAACATGACTGGGGTACCCTCTGGTAATTTAACATAGCTATTGAAAATGGCCATTTATAGTGAGTTTTCCCATCAAAAATGGTGATTTTCCATAGTTACGTTAGTTTTATCAGAGGGTATATTGATGGTAAATCTCACTTTCCAATCCAAGTCATCCAAGTCGCTTCAGCTCGGCGCAACATCCGGTCACCGGTCACTGAGGCGCTCTGATCGGCACTGCTCGGCTCTGCTCTTTGAGGCGATGCGCTCTCCGCTACCAATCACTTAAGGTGGTGCATCCCGAGCTTCAGTGGCTTAACTGGGTGTAACTATAGTATTGCAATTACTATATCTATATATATATATATATGTAACATGATACTGTATATAGTATTGTCAAATTGTAATTGATACTATATATAGATAATATATAGATAATATATAGATATAAGAGATACTATATATAGATAATATATAGATAATATATAGATATAAGAAGCAAAAAAAGATGCCGATGTCAGTGTTTCCAGGAATGATGAAATCATATATTATAATATATATACATATATATTATATTATATTATATATTATTATATATATTATATATATTTATTATTATATTTTATATTATATATATATTAAATTATAATATATATATATATATATATCATGACAGTTGAACAGCACACCTGGAATGATCCCACAGCCCCATCTTGTTGCAAGGTCGATTTTTGGGAATCTCCCGGCGAACAAGTTGAACAAGTTGAATCTGGAGTATGGAATCACTCTACAAATCACCCTGGTAATGATCATAGTCCATAAATGTTCATTAGTATATAACTCTACAAATCACAAAAAGGCCTCTATCTATAGCATACATATTTATATATAGTTCATATTAGAATAATACCTCTGGAAACTATACTATTAGAAATGATCATATTTACCCTCTGGTAATTTAACATAGCTATTGAAAATGGTGATTTATAGTGGATTTTCCCATTAAAAATGGTGATTTTCCATAGCTATGTTAAATTACCAGAGGGTACCACATATTTCCGGGCTGAAATGGTGCGCCTCGGCTGCAGCCGTCCAAGGTACCCAGGTTACCAAGGCTCCTCCATGGGGCTTGGATCCTAATGTCATGGAGAGGTTTAAGCAACAAACATATGGATTTAACATGACATATTTGATGATTTAGGATGATTTAACATGACTTAATATTATTTAATATTATTTAGTAGATAAATTTAACATGACATACGGATTTAACCATTAAAAGTTGAAGATTGAAACTTTGACCAAGAAGAAATATTTGTGATTTAACCACTCTTTGACAACCAAGACTCTTATAAACATGATATAATATGATACTAGTATATATAAAGATATGGACTGGGTAAGAATCCTGGCGTTTTTCGTTGTCCCCGATTCCTGAGATCGTCCGAGTAGATAGCTGAAACCCCTCACAGCATCAATGGCTAAATGTAGCAACACGTATATGGAGGTTTTGCTATAACGGGGGTACCCCTAAATCATCCATTTTACATTGGGATTTTCCATTAACCAACCAGCTATTGGGGTACACCCAATTTATGGAAACCCCCATACATGGATTTAAAGCACCAATTGAATTCGGGATTAAGAGTTGGGAACTAATGTTCAAACAAACTGGCACGTTGGGGGATGAGGGCTTTCGGGTTTCAATATTAACGGGGCAACCACTGATTTAGCGAGGTACCCCATTTTTGAGAAGCACACATTGGTTGTCACTGGTGGTGTATCTGGATGTATGGCGATACCTTTTTTTTTCCGAGATCGCTATTTTGAGGATATCTTTTACTCATCGTGGGGTAAAAGAAATATAGGCTGCAGCTGCGGCTGAGGTAGAGGACATGTCAAGTAATCTCTGCTAGCGTGCGGCAAACTATACATCCAATTTTCACGATTTCGCTTGAAGGAACAAGCAAAGAATGTGGTCTTTTGTTCAACTGCGCACCTCGGAATGGCTCAACAAAAATATACTGGTTGGTGGTATATCTACCCCCTCTGAAAAATATGACTTTGTCAGTTGGGATGATGACATTCCCAATATATGGAAAAATAACAAATGTTCCAAACCACCAACCAGTGAACCATGCACACTCTCTCCTTCAGTTCTTGCTCAGCCGCCTTGGGATGGCCCAACTATACATATCATATGGAGCACATGGACATGAACATGGAACATGTACAGTACCAACTACCAACATTGGGGAGAAAATTGCCCATCATGTCCAGTTAAAACGCTAAAACCTATACTGTCCATAGAAAAAATGGCTTGTTGGTTTATGTTCTTTAATTTGTTGTTCCCTCCTCCGAAGTCTGCTAAGAAGGGACGGTAGGATTCGTAGCCACCGAACATGTGGTGAAATCGCTATGAGATCGAATCTCATACTTATATGTTTCCTAAAAAAAAACATGTTCCATCCTGTTGCACATGTTTTTAGTTCCTTTAACGGCAAAAAAAAAAACACGGCTCTTGAGACAACCCCCAGCCGCAGAAACCGCCACGGTCCTGCCAGGAGGAAGAGAAGTCGCCTGGCTAAGGTTCAAAGGATGCCAGGATTTGGGCGACTTCTAACCAAGAAAATAAGGATTAATCACCATAATTAACAAACGTACAGTAATATATAAAATATATAAACGGTATGTAATAGATATTAATAATGATAAATTATAATAGAAATTGAAACCACTCCCAAATGATACTTTGAAAACTTAAGAAATTCGCATATCTCCCACTTTGTCCATTCGTGATCCAAATGAAAATGCAAAAGACTCAGCTGGCCTGGACATGGCGCTTCGCAGAACCCGGCGCCCGGTGTCGATTTTTGCTGCGATGATCGATCCAATGATCCAAGTGCTGGAAACGGTAGCCAGGGCCCCAGGGAAATCATCGTTACCCTCTGGTTATTTAACATAGCCATGGAAAATCCCTTATAAATGGAGGTTTTAATGGGAAAATCATCTATAAATGGGCCATTTTCCATGGCTATGTTAAATAACCAGAGGGTAACTTAAATAACATCTTTCAATGGGAACATCATCTACAAACGGATCTGTGATCAGATTCATGGAGGGTAACGCATGAATCAAACGCGTACAACTGCCAGAAACAGAAGGGTCAATCCTACGAACTCGAAGCCAAGGACATTTCAAGCCATTTCAAGCCAACATGAACAACATTTAAGGCTAGAATCCAAACAAAACATATCAACACATCCAACTGCAGTCCTGCATGCTGAAAACTCATGAAAACTGGGCCTTGAAACGGCACTGCTTGGCACGGCGTGGTCCAGATGGAGTCTGAAGCCCTGAAACTAAGGAACTCACAGCAAGAACCGTTTCTAATAGCCTGGAACAGTTTCTTTGGTAAAGTCCAATAATCAATGGTTGTTTCAGGAACCGATTCATTGGAGGTACCTACCATATATAAGGCCTATGTAAGGGAATATCCCCACAAAATATGGCCTTACATGGTACAGTACCTCCATTTTAGGATCCTGAAATTATCATTGAACTATATTGGAATAACTATGAAACTGAGTTCCTTTAAGCTAGCCTGGTATACCATGAACATCTGGAACTCAGAAAAAAATCATCCACCATCAAATGGAGATCCATCAACACCTTGGTCGCCTGGGGGAAAACCCGCACCGGCCATGAATGGCTTGGACTCCAAACATACTGTGGATGGTTGCGACGTGAAAAAAATCACCAGTTGGTAGATGCTGTATCGGTGTATCCCATTAGAACCCATTGTTTACAGTGGTTCATAGTTACCAATATCTAAACCAATAGTTAAATAGTTACCAATAGTTACCAATAGTTACCAACTGTTGATAGTTACCAATAATTACCATATTGTTCCCTCATTTTTCTAGGTAAATCATGGTAAATCAACATGTTTGAGTCCCCGGTTTTACAGTCACTGATTCGGCTGATTCGGATGGCTCAACCTGAGACGGGCTGAGACACCCGGCAGCTCCGGCCTGAGGGTTTTTGAATGGGATCAGTTGAATCAGCTTATCAATAATATCATATATGTGTATATGTATATGTATATATATATGTATATATATATATATATGTATATAAAGTACAATGAGTCATGATAGTTGAATATTATGTAATTGATTATCAATTATCAACCATATATATATATATGTACACTATAGTTGATGATCAATAATATTATCTTACTGAATAATATTGAATATCACTATATGAATAGTAACAATCATATTCAATATACTGATCTTATGATATCAGATAGTACTGTATTATCTTGTAATGGTACTATACTTCAATATCATTCTTATGTTCATTCCTGTTATTAGTTTTGTTTATATCATTCCTGTTATCATGAGACACTTCCTATATTTGTGAGTATTCTCCTCCAATCTCCTCTGTTTTTGTACATTGAGGCTCCTGTGCAGCAGTAGAGCCCACTAAGCTCATATATAGCTCTGTGAATTGTCACCAACAGAAAACTCGCCACCGCACGGGCAAATGCTGCTGTGCCACCTTTTTTGCATCCTGCGGAGCCTGTGGATCAACTTCGTCTAAGTGCCTCCCGTTGCATCATCCCACTCAAACTGGTGATTGCTTGGATATTTACGAACAAAATCACATGTGACGGCCCCCACAACTATTCAATGCAACGTTCAGCAGTCCCCTGTGGCCCAGTCCCTTCGGGAGCAGGCACTGCCTTACAGCCACCAAATGAATCAATCCAGCCAGATAAGTCAACCTGTAGCACCCTCCGGTCCCCCAAAAGTTGTTTTTTTTCCAACTCCAATTTGATATCTTTATGACGTAAAATGATTCAAAGCAAAACATGGGTGTTGTACTACATAGTTAATATAGTTACTAGTTAGAGCAGCCAGATTTGCCCCTTGCTTGGACGCCGCCATTCAAGCTATTTCCTGTTAGATATTCAGGAACCCTCCATGAAAATGGTGACCAATTAGAATTAGCATCAAATACCCTCCGGTAAACATACAAACAACTATGGAAAATCACCATTTTTTATGGGTCGGTAAATCCACTATCAATGGCCATTTTCAATAGCAAACTGTTAGTTTACCAGAGGGTAATCCATGATACAACTACCTAGACAAGGCTGTTTCCCCAAGCCCATGTGTTCAGTCTGAACTCGGAGGATTTGGCGACGAAGAGCACCAGCATCACCTTGTGCCCCATTTTGGTCATGGGCAATTTCACCCACAGAGGGACCGAACAGACATGGGAACGTGTATGTTACCAAAAAGACACTTCCGCCTTGGCACGTGTTTCCGGCACGGGTATTAGAGCAGAAGATCATCACCAAGCCGCAAATGTCAAAGTATAAATTATAACGACTAAATAACAGCAAATATGAACACGTTTTGGACACACAAAATTCCACGGGTTGATCTAAAGGCCACCCAAGCTTTGTAATTAGCACAATGGCTACACATCTTCAGGTTGAGGATTATTCTTTGGGTTGATGTGTTTCACCATGAATCAGAAGACAAACAACAACAACGACAACAACAACAACAACAACAACAACATATCATTCTCCATGGATTCCCCAGTCATGTGTATTGATTTTCCTGTAGCTGCTTTGTAACCTCAGGCATATGAGGGTAAAACAAAGCCTTAGTTAAAGGTTAAAGCAGGTCGGGCTATTATAAAGACATACTATAGTTTAAGAAGAAAAACACAGAATCTGGCTGAATCTCATCACTAATGACCTTGCTGGAATGTTTGCCCACAAAAAGGACATGTCATCGCAGGTATAGCTTAACCAACAAATATGCTTAACCAACATCATCCCACCAAACGAAAAAAACAGTTTATTTGGAACATCGATACCACTAAATCTATTGGTGAAACATTCAGACATAAAAAATCGAGTGGACTTTGTCGAGTCCCAGTGTCGCAACACATACCGTTGATCCTATGCCTATGCAACCCGCATCCCTGGTTCTTCTTGGCACCTGGCAGTAAGTATGATATACTCATAAATGGGATACTGTGATTCCAGAAAGCGGTGTCTATACCCTATTCCAACGGATTGTCAGTATGAACATCGCAATACATGAAGGTCAAACATCTTTCACATTGAATTCCGATGGAATGAATGTTTTCAAATGGCCTTATGTTCTGGATGTTTCTATGAGGCTTTAATCCAACCAGTGGCTGAATCATCAGTTATATCCCATCAAACATCTCCAACAATCTCCATCAACAAATCCCATCCCATATGCGAACCATGGTGCTGGTATATTTACCTACATGACTGGGTGATTTTTAGGGTAAATGTTGGAAGAAAAATCCAGCACCATGGAGCATTTGGGCATGATATTCCCATTCAAATCCCAAAGGATATCCCAATGACCTTCCGCTGAAAAATCCCAGTGGCTTCACCCAGAAGTTGCCGTTCTTGTTACGTTTAAAGCTCCACCTGCGCCGTCTTTGGGAAAACCATGGGATTGGGGGTACCTGATTTGTAGATTCACTCAACAAAGCCAGGAGATTCTTCCAATGATCAACGGACATCTCTTCAAGATTCACCGGCACTGTTTGGAAGCCATCTTAAGGCGATATAGTCAGTATAATTGTATATATATATATGTATACATAAGGTTTTGTATGATAGTCTTATTGTTTACTAATAGTATGGTTGGCTTGGGCTTCAGTACCAAAGCAGTCGAGTCTCTTCGACTTTGGTCATAGCGGACATTGATGACTGGGATTAAATGATTAGGCCGCCCGACAAAAAATGAAATAATTGCTGGACTTATACGGGAAGTATAAGACAAATTAGTCAGGGTTAGTCAGTGACAATTGATGAACTACGGAAGAACTGAACTAATTAGTCACTTATAGTCTACTTGCTGAACTAATTAGGGTTCGTATGTTTCATAACTACATATAACTACACAGTGACGGTTAGTTAGTTGAATCGAACTACCCAGAGGTATGACCATGACCATGACATACGGAGCCAGGTTCGGTTCTGGATGGATCATATATGTCAGAAACCAGAACAGCCCCTGTCTTATCCAAACATACCCAAAGAAAGGAACAACAATATAAGAAAATATCATGGGTACACAATATAGTCCAACAAAGATGGACATATCCAATAGGCAAAACAAAATATAACCAAATCACTTTTCAGAATTGGACATACCCTCTGGTAAACTAACGCAACTATGGAACATCACCATTTTTAATGGGAAAACTCACTATAAATGGTCATTTTCAATAGCAAAACTGTTAAATTACCACAGGGTATGTGACAAAATTATGACATGAATACAAGCCCATCTGAAGATGGGTTCAGAAGTAGCTTGGATCGAAAAAAAACGGGATGGCAAAGCATTTCCCGAGCCAACCATTGGTCTTTGCATAGTAAAATCTTGCATGTTTACCAAGGGTACTTATCAGTATTCCTTATTGAATGCAACTGAATTGCAAACCATCTATACTATATATACTGACTTCAATTTTCAAAAACCCTTCAATATCTTTACACAGAGGTTCATGCCGCCTATGACTCAAAAAACATTGGCAATGGGAACCTATTTAGACCCACAAAAACAAGCATTTGGGGTATTGCACCATCCATCTTCAATGGCTGTTAAACCGATTTTGAGCCATACTATCCATGCCCAAGGCACTTGCTATTCCACGCCAACTGCTGCACATAGTCGCTCTGGATTGACTGATCGGGTGACAGGAGATGTGGGATTTCATAGGAACTAGCAGGGTTTGAAAGCCAGTTGGAATATTACACATACAAAGTATTTTAGGTCAATATATAGATAGATTATTTCCAGGTTATAGTCACTATAATATTGAGTGGTTTTCAGTATAACATATGTTAGGTTTCCAATTTTGACCCAATCAGACGCTGAAATCATCAAACAACATTAAAAAAAACAATTGTAAAATGTTAGACACAAACATGACGATTGATGGAAATTCACCAGTTGGTTATTGAAGATTTCTTTAGCTGACAACATTGGTTTGTTTCTTGGATAAGAGCTGTCCATACATATACACCCCTCAAACCATTCATGCACAGATTTTGGTTACCAACCATTATCCCCAAACATACCTAAATATCCAAACGAAAGCGACTATTATATATATATACACATACGTATATACTATATATATACCCTCTGGTTATTTAACATAGGCATGGAACATGGCCCATTTATAGATGGTTTACCTATTAAAAATGGTGATTTCCCATGGCTATGTTAGTCATAACCAGAGGGTATATAGAATATCACACATGGCACATATGGGACTGCATTACAAAGATTTGCTTCATCCAATACATCACTCCTGGTCCTGTTCTGGCCCATCCTTGGTGGTTCGCGGTTGAACCCTACTTGCTCTGATTCTTGCTAGGTCTACAATCTACTGTCAAGTTCTGCTGCTTAACAAAGCCAATTACAACCCTACCGTTCTGCTTATAACTCACCTTCATGGGGTTGTCTCAGAATGAATCAAGTGCCCCATTTCATCATGTGATTTACCGATAATGTGGGTTTGAATCATCCCAACTATTTGAGGTTGTGACCTACTCACTATCTGTTGGTTTTATCTGCCCGATAAATGATATTACCTATTACATATGCGGCTGGACTGTTTGTTATTCTATCTATATGCTGGCTATTCTTCTCGAATTTAGTTGGCAACAAGTTAAAACAAGGTTCATTGGTACCGATATTCTCACTACATATCTTGGCCAATCTTAGACACCCGGCAAAATGTGAACCATTTTCACCTGGTTAATTAGTGTAGAATCATTTTCCCTGTCAACATGGCAACACGTCAACACGTTATAAAGCACCAAACGACTCATGGAGTTGGCTTATCCATATTTTTGATGATAAATTTCCTATATTCAACGTATTCTGCTGGTCGACCCATAATTCTGGATGTGTCAACCCCATTGTTGCTGCTTAGATCCCTGCTTTTGCTGGATAATTCTGTACTTCCCTCTTTGGATTATTCAGTATTTATATGGTTACCCTCTACTAAACAAACATAACTACAGAAAATCACCGTTTTTGATGGGTAAATCACCTATTCCGACTGGGCCATGGCTTCCATAGCTTTTTGTATGTTTACCAGAGGGTAAACCTCCATTTTCCTATGGTTTTCCTATGGTTTTCCCATTAAAACCTCCATGTTTTGCTGGTTAAAGCCCCATCCCCCACCTTCTCCAGTTGCGTCATGGTGGAGCGCATTGAGGCCGCGGGACCTGCGGGACCTGGCACCAGTGGCCAAAAATCACCTCATCATCTCCATTGGGATATCCAAGATGAAAATAAGATTGACCTTTACCCTCTCGTAAACATACAAAAAACTATGAAAAAATCACCATATTTATATAAATGGTTTATTGAACATATGTATATACAGTATATATATATATATCATATATCGTTTATTGATTTGTAACCTTTCTTCAACCCCAAACCAAAACTTTTGGTTTTTGTGTTTAGAATCACCGAAAAAAAAAACGTGCGTCCAGCGCCATGACCTGACCTTAAACGACAATGGGTTCCCGACTGCCCGACATGGCAGACATGGCAGACATGGCTGGTCTATATTCTACCAGGAACCTGATTTATTTATATATATATATATACATGTTGTAGTTGTTTTTAATATGTTATTCTATCATTATTAATATATCTATAAAATGGCTAACATTGGTAGAGGAAATTGACCATGCGCAGGCCGTGGTTGAACATGGACTTTGAAACCACCATGCTGGGTGGGGCGCAGAGAAGTTGGCGACCGCAACCGGGCGACTGGATGGGTTTATGGATGTTTATGGTTTATGATGGTTGATGTTCCACTCCAGTTAAATGGAGTGGCGACCTTGTGATTTGGGTCTTGATGGTTTGATGCCAATCATTGCCAATCCCATTCTCATTCTCAATTACACAGCCCCATCTGGGCCCCTAAAATCAACACCAAGACTAAACCAGGCTTTCTGGGTGGCTACTTATTATTGAGGGACAAGGATGCTTGTAAATGCGGCCAAATAATTCTCAAAGCAGAACATGGCCCAGTTATATTTGATTTACTTATGAAGTGGTGACATTTCATTGCATAGCTATGTCAGTTTACCATGGAGGGTAAATCCCCACTATATCACCATATTTGATTTACCCCCATTCTTACTGGTAAAACTAGTATAGTTTCTCCTCTACAGGGTACCCTCCACCACTCAAACGTGGCGATTTGGAAAATCCATTGTTTAGTTCGGCGATTTTCCCAGCCATAAAGCTACATTTAGTTCGAGGATTTTCCATAGCTATGTCAGGTTACCAAAGTGTCAATCACCATTTTAATCCCATGTTAAAGGCTTGGTTACCTTTAACTAACGAAACATGGCAATTGAACCCCAAAAGAAGGTCGACAGCTGGGAAAATCATCGAACTTTATTTGTGGATCTTCCAGGAAGCTATGTCAGTTAAAAAGTTAAATTGAGGTACTCCATATTTGGGTTACCCTTATTGTTACCCTTATCAAACACCACTGATGCTGAGCCCTGCTAGGCTAGGTCAAAAACATCCTCCAAGCTGACCTTGTTCCACCCTTTCGCTGGGCCACATGGAGGCATCGGGATCCATCCTGAAGAACTGCTAACTGGAAAGATCTATGGGAAAACCATGGAAACCACCCTGAAAATCTATAGGAACCTGTGGGAAATGGGTGATATGGTATGTATATATATATATATGATGTATATATATATATTCTATTATTCTATAGTTCTCTACGGTCAATGGATGTTAATGGCGCTTCTTCAACCAACTTCCTTAGTTGTTTCTTTTATATGGGGATAAATATGGGAGTAACTCTGCCTCTGGTCATCAACCGTGGCAGTGGGAAATCTTCCAGCGCCGTGTTGTTTGGACCACAGGGTACAGCAGGGTGTGTATGAAAATGGTGTATTATACCGGATGTGGTTTTCTTCATGACTACCGAAACCATTTTTTTTGAACCATTGGATTTTGCGGTGCATTTTCAGACAAGCCCCTAAGTGTAGCTGATCTGTGAGGTTTCCGTAGTTTCAATTGCCAGGAATGGCCCCAAAATTTATAGCAATTTTAGGTGGGTGCAGCAAATTCACGAAGCGAACTTGAAAAGCAGAGTTAAACTATGGGATACTTCCCTCCCATCATGGTACATTCCACCTGATCCGCCTCAATCTGCCCTCAATCTTTCCCTTTCAAATGAGTCAAGTGGCGCGATCAGCGCGGCACCGGCGTCGGGGAACTGCCAAACGGGCTTGTAGCGCTGCGGTGAAGTGGACATCTTCAGAATCTGACTGGGTCGAGACGGTTCCTCGGTTCAGTAGGTTGCTGGCTCAACCGTTCGAGGGTGTACCATCAGTGGATGAAGGTTTCAACCATCCCGCCAACAGAAAAATCGTTGCGGATCCATGATTGGAGGGGTGAAGCAATCAGAAGTGTGTGAACGTGCGTGAGTGTGAGTGTTGGGCTAATTTCCGTTCGAAATCTTCCATTTAAGAACAATGAATAATATAGTTGGCAAACTATAGTTATCTCATCAAGTGCACACAGGCAATTGTGCATGTGACACACACACACATGCACACACCAAATTCTGGCCCGTCAAAACGTACAGAGGACCTTATGCTATAATGTGGGCCCCCCAGTTATAAGTTGCTTTATAAACTCTATTAACTATGGTTATAAGTCCCATAAATAATGTTTATTTGAGCTACAAACCAACTTAGCTATCGTTTGGGGGCCCCTCAGTGTATGAAATACCATTACTATCATGTGAGTGGGAAACCCACTTGAAAATTAAAACTGATGCCCATAGTTCCAAACCGCTCTAACCAATGGACAGCATTTGAATCACCATTATTCTAATCCCACTTATAAAAAAAAAACGTGATTCCAATGATTTTCCCAATATGTTCCCATGCTTCCCACATTAAACCCACCATGAAAGCGCCATGAAACAATCACTTCCAGCGCAACACCACCGTGCCTTCGAGGCACCACGGCAGTGGAGGATCTCAAGACCGGTTCCGAGCGCAATCCTCGACAAATCATCCAATGATGATAGGAAGATCAACCAACAGAAAGGACATCCTAGAAAATGGGGGTATGATGGTCTTATGATAGCGTTTAAGATGATGTTCCTCTTTCATGGCCTCTTTCTGTCCACACGCGAGTCCTGGTGATTGGAAACAAACATCTGGTGATTCCGGGCACTTTGGAGAAGCCATGGCGCCATGGCTTAGAGGGTGGACTGAGCTAGTTAAATTCTAGACTACCCGGCCTGGTAAACATAGAAAAAACTATTGAAAATGGTGATTGAAATAGTGGATTTACCCATTAATAGCATGGTGAATTTCCATGGTTGTTTGTATGTTTACCAGAGGGTACCAGCTGATGTTCGATGTTTTTCACCCCATCTGAGCGGAAGTTCCCCTTAGTTGACTAGTGTTGACTAACTGATTTTGAATCGCCGGCGTTGGCATTGACACATTCGAGAACATCCCATGAACCTGAGATTTACAATTGAATCATTAGAGTCTGCCGTGGGTGCAAGTAACCTTTCTTTTGTGCCTTTCTTCAGCGCCGCTCTTTTTCTGTCCCTTTTTTCTGCCTCTCAGATTCCCTTCTGCTGTTTAGGTCTCATCAAGTACCATCGAATAAGGTCCACCCGGCACGGCAGTGCCAAGGAGCTATGGAGGGAAGAAGTCTGAACGCCATCTGCCTCCAAAATCTTCTCATGTCCTGAAGGCAGTCAGTCCTACCTGGGGTGGGACTGACAAGATTGGAGAACGTCTGAATGTGTTCCCTGACAAAAAAGTGTGGATTGGTGAGACTCAAATATTGTGCTGTGCCTATTTTACATGTCTTGCCAAACTCTACTCTATTGTTGTGGAGAGGTGGTGTGATGTTCCTTTCTATTTCTTGGTGGAACAGTACCTGAGCATAACACCTTCAATAGATGCAATCACGTGTGAGATATCACATCTTTCGTCTACACACATGGTTTCCAAGCAAAAACACGACTCGTACCAGCAAAAAAAAACACTCACGGGTTCATAAAGATTAGCACTTACACCAGACCATCCCCAATCAAAAAAACTATTATATATAATATATAGTTCATTCCAGTACACCACGAAAGCATCAACATCAACCCCAGGATGTTTACCCCCCACCCCCATTAAACAACTAGACGACGGATGGCCCGAGAGCGTAGAGGAGCAGGGTCTTCTCTTGTTAGTATGGAGACACCATATTACAAAACAATATATTAAAGATGTGTTATAGGCAGTCGAGAAGAGGAGTA
>Ga0126342_10013758_pt1 | contig 14308 bp, 16 predicted proteins | sample Cyp1metagenome_FD_92528 | JGI IMG/M metagenome (GOLD analysis project Ga0126342, IMG submission 92528) | Coral microbial communities from Lord Howe Island, Old Settlement Bay, Australia - Cyphastrea 1 metagenome | ecosystem: Host-associated > Invertebrates > Cnidaria > Coral ...
ATGCCAGATAGAATGCCAGATCGAATGCCAGAAAATATGTCAGATAGAATGCCAGAAGATTTGCCAGTAACAAAATGTATAAATGTCATGGTGGGGATCACACGAAGTAAAGTATTTTTTTTCCAGGATTTTTTAGCCACTCTGTGTCACTGGCACTCGCACAAGCGCCTTTACAGGTAAGAAATTGAGCTGGAGTTTCGGCATCGAAGTGAGATCTACACATCTAGGTGTTGTTGATGTTTTTCCATGTTTTTCCATCCATCAACCAATAGCCCCCCCCATTTTTGTGGCCAAAATGAACACATTCCCTGGATTTCCCTGGTGGCCAAAGCGATTCCACCTGAGTTTCAACCCAGTCCAACCTCGGAGAGCAAAGCCACGTTTCCAGGTGCCAGAACAGTGCCACCCATCAAGAAAAGATCCTTCGCAGAACGGGAGCAATCCGGTCATCTTTTCTTGACAGGGCCACAGACTCCACAGACCAGAAATCTAGAATGGACTCAACTTCAATTGGCTGTTTTTGTCAATTTGTGATGCATCAAAGAGTCAATGGAAGGTTCATAACCTTCAACTCATCCTGCGGACAAGTCTCTGGGCAAAGTTGCGGCAAACGCGGCTCCAGAGACAGCGCCAAGGCAATGTTTGTCAGCGGCGCAAGAGAAATCAACACAGGTTGGGACAAGCGCCTGCCTGGGATTCTGATTCTGGTCATGTGGCTATGAATCAATTCATTCTAGGATTTCCTCCGTTTCCTGCTCACAACATTTTTTCGGCTGGTACAAGCTGCACTTCGATGGTGCACCCCAAAAAATCTCTGGAAAAAATCTGGAAACATCCGTTATGTTTTGACCATCTGGAGATCAAGACACAAGCATCTACAATGACCTCAGCTGCATGAAGAGATCGATTCACCTGAGCCATTGGTGCAGGTCGCGGCGCGCCTGGCGTCAGCAGGAAAGCCTGAAAACTGCATCTGAAATGTGGTGCTTCTCAATGGCGCGCCTGAAAATTTGGAACCCGAAAGCTATCTCACGGTTCAAGACTGAATCATATTGAATACGACTGTGATTCCTATGTTGATCATATTTGTTATATTATCAAACACTACATATCATACATATATATATAATTTCTATATAATATATGACTTGCGCTTATTTACATAGAATCAACGGTCGTTTTAATTTTTTTCGGCCCGGGCCCCGGCCTCCGAGGCCATCCAGCCCGTGGAAACGGGGGCCACCAAGGTCATGGTATGGCTGAGATAGCGGCTCCCTTGGCCAAAAAAAAACACCCAGCTGACGAAGATGAGATAAACATGTATAAACACAAAAAAATAACATGATAAGATAGATGATATTAAGCCATATAAAAATTGAAATGATATTGGAGAGCAAAAAATGTTTGAAGTATCTCAAACATTCTCAAATCTCAAACAGAAAACCAGTGGAGAATCACAGCTCTTCGTCGCAGAGTGGCTCAGCCCCGATGTACACAGGTATGTCGCTGCGGTTCGCCAGTGCCAGCACACTCAGAGCATTCTCAGCCTGAAGCGAAGATGGCGGCCATTGGATGTTGAATGATGTTGACCCATCACCAGATGCAAACAAACCTGAGTTTTTCTTGGGAAAAGTGATTTCCAGTTTGCGTTCCACCGTTCCACCTTGGAGAAAGCCATAAATCCCAGGGGAGTGCCCAAAAGCCCCTGGCCCTATTCCCTTCTACTGGTTGATTCAAACGGGATGATAGTAATCAAGCTTAAACCAATTAGATCCAGTTCGTAAGAAAACAATAGAACCACCAGCCGCAAGGTATTTCGATGTATCTTGGGCATTCCTCAAATGTTCCCAGCAGGTTTTGTATTCTCCAAGAAACCATCTGCGAAGTATTGTGCAGTGAGCCGAAGTTGATACCTTCCGCTGGCACCCTCTGGAAAAATAATGGAAACCCATATCCTTCTGCTTTTAAAACGAAATCCTTCACCAGGATTTGAGCATCTACATACCCTCATGAATCCCCACACAGGTGGGCATATACAATGACATAAAAATATGACAACACATAATTCATGTAATGAGTACACTTAACAATATACGTCATGATATATATATATATATACATATTTAAATATTTATATATATATACATATTTATTTTTTTTTTATTTATTTATTTTCAATCATATGGGTGTGTCTGGAAATGTGGTAAACCACCCAATCTATATCATGTTTAATGGGGAAAAGGATGATGAACCAGTTGATTCAGATGTGTTCCCCTAAAATGCCAGATCCATATGGAATGGTATGGATCAGCATGGGTGTGCCAAACAGAATAGGGATATATAATATATTGTGTAATTACAGTTATATAGATAATTTAGATACTCAAGTATATTCGAATTTGATATAATCATTAACATTCACATGGTCATCCATCCCGTAACGGGACTCCTTGTGTTGAGTATCTATGGGTATGTTAAATATACATCCTCGAGACGATGAAATCCTCAACAGGGGTTTAAATCCTCCATAAATCCTCCATAAATCCTCCATAAATCCTCCATTCGTGGTTTTTACACATTATGGTATAACCATGTATACCTATGGTATATATATATATATAATATATATATATAAGCATTATAACAATCCTCGAGAAACTAGCCCAATCGCAGGTCCAGCTTCAAATCGCTCGCACGTCCAGCTCGGGGGAGGCCAGCACCAAAAGCAGGGCGATGGAATCGTCGATGCCTGGAAATTCTGCGCACAAAAAATTGGAAATTCTCGGAAAATGATGGGACATGTTTTTGGAAAATGATGAGAAGGGATGGAAAAATCGATTGGTTTTAATAGATATTTTTTTACCAAAGAACTATTTCCATGTCCTCTACAAAACGTGACCTTTTCAGAGTGGGTTACCACTGGTTACCACTATCGAACCATCGAAGCATGATGTTTAGTTTAGCCCCCTGAAATTTGGATGTAGACTGCGCCTGGATCGGTGCTGATTACAGCTGGTCGCGCACCAGCCGCGGCTGCAAACACAGCCGCAGTAGCAACAGCGAATCGAACAGCTGTCATGGCGATGGGGCAAAGCCTCTAAGCTGCAATTGCTCTTCTGAGTTTCATAGTTTCGTGGCTGTAAAATATTTGATCTAGATATTGTAGATTGCGTCCAGAGACATTCATGGTCTCCGTTTCTATGCTGGGATACTGGGTGGACTTGGACTGGGTGTTGTCAGCATGGCTTTCATATTCAAATATGTATATTATTGGTAGACCAGGTCTCAGTCTATACAAACACTTGCTGTTGCAAATGCAACTGGACACTCCTTTCCATTCGCGTGCTGACTACGAACTGCACCAAGTAATGCTGTCTCTCTGCATTCTCTGAATTCACACGCAGCAATGAAAGCAGAACGCAGAACACAATAGCTGGTCAACCGTTTTCTGGTACAACCCGCTGCCCATCAAGACCCACTAAACCCAGCATTTAATCCATTAAAACCCATAAACCCAGCCCTTGCCGAGTCACAGTCACCAGGCCACCCTCGCTGGGAGCGTCGATGCAAAGCACCGTGCCACTGGCCTGGAAGAGAGATGTTTCACACACCTCTTACTTACAGGAATAGGCATAAATAGAGATTCATCATAGTAGGAGGCCTTCTTACCAGCATTGAAATATCAATCCTACTACTGGTTAAAAGGGACTTATGATGGGAAGTAGCCGGCAAAAATGGTGAGAGGAAATTTAATGGGAGACCAATCAAAATTGGGATAGCTTCTGGCAATTTGTTGCAGTTTGCAAACTCGAGGATCACTATGAAAAGCGTAGGTAAATTCCAGGTAAATCATCGAACTAAATGTGAGCCATTTATGTAGCAAACTGTTAAATCACCAAAGGATATGGGAAATTGCGAGAAACCCACCAGGATGTTTTTTTGCATCCAGTGAAACTCAAAAGGTTGGAGGCTAGGGAGATAGTGATGTGTTGTTTTCACTGCATTGGCTGATGGAGTTCTCAGATCACTAAGGTTCCAGGCTCCAGTAAGTCCAGGATGGCTCCTGCTTAAGCTCATTCGTACACCTCGGGTCGCGAAGCTCAACCCTGCGAAAACGAGAAACATGTCATAGCTGCCCATTTTTCAAGTTGGGTCTGCCAAAAACACTGAGCCCCAAAGTTTCATGAATTTCATGGCTTATCCCTGTAACAAAAATGGAGTTCCGGAATGGCTAGGTTCCCCAGGCCATCTCCAGGCTTCAGTCGGCTCTCATGATGGGAGAGCTGGGGGTCCATCCAGGCCGAGTGGTCCACCTGACATGGCAGCATTGATTCATTCAGAGTTTAAGGATTTTCATATTTCCCATAGCATAAATGACATTAATATACACTAATGCATATTAATGCCCTAAACCCTATAATGGTTCATAAATGGAGTGCTGTTCGAGTTCACAACTATTCTCACGGTGCCTGCTTTCTCCACCTGGAAGCAAGTCCTCTCTCCTAAGAAGCGTTTCTAGAACTGCTTCTGGTGTGGTGCAGTGGTCATTTCAAGGAGTAGCTGAGGTAAACTATAGTAACTAACATACCAGACCGTAGATCTGGAAAATTGATGCTTCCCCCGAGAGTGACTGCGAAAATGGTGAGTGTTCATGAGTGTTCCATATCCATGGAGTCCTTCTCCAAAAGCCGCTGGAAAATTCTCAAGGAATCCACATCTTCCCGCATGGGCAGCGCCTCGCGAAAAAGTTGGCTTTGTCTCAAGCCATTGGGGGGGGTGAAAGTGGGGGAAAATGTCAGTGAAGCACTGTTGGATTCATGCACTAGAAAAGGCTCACACCGCATAGTCATAGTCAGTAAACTTGGCGCATCACCATGTCCAAAGCGTTGTGCTTCACATGCCCAGGCAGACTGTGCTTTGAGCCCACAAACGGTTGATGTTTCACAGAAACATGCGCGGCCTTACTGCACCAACGCTGCTGAGCAATCACAACAGCTCAACAAATTGACACTTGAGAGCGCGAAAAGCTATCCCTGTTGACAACGCATCTTCCTGAAGCACTGCACCATTCTTTCTTCACTGGCCCGCTGGGCAAAGGCGCATTGCTTGGCAATTTCAATCCTTTGCCCAAGTGCCAATTGCCAAAGTCAAGGTCCAGTCCCTCAAGTAGCGTTGACAATCGAGAAATGTTATGGAAAACACATGTCACATGGCTGAACCCGTAAAGATCTTGATCTAAAACCTGCCACAATATCATGCCAGCCCATATGGGAAGAAAAACCATGATGTGATTTGAAGCTTTTGCTACGAGAACCTTCTATTTCACAGGCTTTGCTGCTGAAATTTCAAGGCTCAAGGGACAGATAGGGACAATGTTTACAAAGCATACACAGTCTAAACTGAGTATTGACATAAATAATGCACTGGGGCATCAATTTAAGCCAAAGAATGTCGTCACAAGCTCTTTGGTTTCACATTGCATGTACATTGAAACATCAACGGCTTCGAAACAACCATCCTCTTCCAGTCTGTCCTTCCTGCAGGGCCGCTCGCTTCTGGCAATTTTCATGGAGAAAATATGGGAAAATATGATGATTATGATGATACAACAATGAGATCAACGGGGCTTCAGGGAGACAGCTTGAGATGTACGTCTTTCTTGAGGACAAATGACAAATCACGATTCGCAAACAATTGCAGTGCGTGAAAGATTTAGCCTGCAAGAAGACCATCCTGCAGCCATGGCTTCAAGGATTAAGCAAACAAATGCAAATGTAGATTCTATAGATCATGTCTGCGGAAGATGATCAGCTCAAAGTCAATGATGCAAGTCGATTCTGCAGTGGAGACAGCTTGAGTTTGCAGCTGCAGATTCTGCAGATATTGTGGTGGCATTCCGGTTTGTGAGTCAACTTGAGAAGCTGGTGGCGCTGTATCTCCGAGTGCTTTTATGCATTTCTCGTCGTTTCTCCACAAGCCGCAGCTCTTTTTATCCGCTCTTGGCAGCACCTGTGCAGGCAAATATTCAACTGCAATACCCCCGAGTCATGCAGCACAGCAGCTGGAGCACCCAGCATTTTTCTCCGTCGACGATCTCAGGGTCTCAGTACGTGCAAAACTCCCACGGTATGGACATATCTACGCTATTCCACTTTTCTGGTTTTGCAAGTTGGACCTGGCACTCCATGTTACACTTTGCCACCTGCTGGGGACGACTACTTTTTGAGATGAATCTGAAGACCCTGGAGCTTTTTTGTCTGTTCGATATTTGACTGTTGACATTGTTTGATCATGTTTGGTCTGTGTAATTTGAAGTGCACTGTAGTCTTCGAGTATTCCTCGCATGCACTGTCTCGCTCTCCAGGGTTTGAATGGCCAATAAATTGGCATACAGCCTGAAGGTGAAAAAGCATGCCAAGGAAATGAAGTACATGGTACAGCCCAAGCCCATGATTTTCACGTATTATGTTTATATACGTCACTGGGACAGTGTATGACGGTCAGAGTGGTCCTGCCAAACAAGGTAGCAGTTGGATGAAAAGTTGTCTTGATTGATTGCATCTTTGAAGAAAGGTACGGTATAGTATAATACTACAAAATACGACTATTTACTCAACCACTCCTTTGACCTACACACAAGAGGTTACTGTCGGCTCGTGGGCGCACGACTCGACATCTCGACATGACCTCCGATCGAGAAAATCCCAGTACAGCTTCTCAGCTTGTCATACCTCTGTGGTCGGTACCAAAATTATGTTATTCTTCTTCAAGTGAGGATCTTTATTACAAGTAGAAACTAAACAATCAGGAGTGCGTCAAACCACCAACCACTCATAGCTGTGCATGGAGGGAGGCTGATTCCAGTGTAAAGCTCCAGAAGAGCATTAGGCAGAATTAGGATGGTGAGGTGTGAAGAATTACTTGAAAATGTGGAAGGCCATCCCAGATTCCACAAAAGTCCCAAATGGAATCAACCTACCAAAAAGTTATTTAGCTTCTGTACACAGGTTGTCATAGCTGTCGGTCAGTGATCGCAGTGGCCCTTGGCTTATTCATCAACTTTAAAAAAGCAGCCACTGACTCAGCTTTCCTTTGGATGCTGCACACATGCCGAAGCACAATGGTCAAAATGGTCACAATGATGGCAATGGTCTGGGAAAGTGAGATCCGCATATCAAATCGCATCAGGCCCATGACCGAGAGAACAAGGCAAAGATGAAAGCTGCAAAGTAGTAGCTGAGCTTCGTGACCTGAAAGGCGTGCAGTCTCATTCCCTGCAGGTAGAAGCCGGCTTCACTCTGAATCATGTACTGCACGATGTACTGACGTCCAAGATCCTGACTGCGGATGTTTCGTCCGTGGCAATTTTCTGCAAATTTTCATCTTTTAGATTCTGGTCAGACCTCTTTAAATGCTGGTTTAGGCAGGTCTAATCCCAATCTGGTCAGCAAACCCCACATCACACTAGGGTTGATGAAAGCAGCATAGAACCTAGAGTCTTAGAGCTACTAGAGATACACATCTGGTTGGGACTTTTTGCCATTTTTGCCACGACTCCATCCAGGACGGTACGTTGTCATCCTCGTCATGCTCAAAGTTCCAGGAGTTCACTAAGGGTGCGACCCTGCTGGCCTTCTCTGTCACACCGGCTGCTCGCATCATGGAGTATAGGAAAAGAAGCACAGGTGGAAACAGCCAAGAGGTGAAGCAAAGGAACGGCAACCCTGACTTCAAACCTGGCTGAGAATCATCATGCAGAACCGTCAATTGCACGAGCAACAGCAGTGAAGCCCCACACGAAGAGCCAAGCAGAAGCATCGTTGCGCTGAGTTTTGTTGAGACCTGTCTCAAGGTTGCTTGCACCATATTCCATTCTCCCAAGGCCACCTCAATGTCCATATCTGAGTAGAAATTGATGGAAAAACTGTCAATGGCATGCTCCAATCCTGCTACAATGTGCAGCTGGATGTACATGATGGCTGAGAATATGATCGCAGATACAGAAAAGCAGGCTGCGATTTCGGGTCTCTCCCGAGTCTGCAGGTCCCAGAGTCGATTCGACGCATCCGCAAGCCATCGACAGCAGAGCATGACCACTAAGAAGCCCATAACCTCCTTCAGTCGCCTTTGGGAGGTTCTTCGCCACTCCTCAAGGAAACCTGGCAGAAAAAAAACTGGACAGACTACGGATGTTTCGTCCGTGGCAATTTTCTGCAAATTTTCATCTTTTAGATTCTGGTCAGACCTCTTTAAATGCTGGTTTAGGCAGGCCTAATCCCAATCTGGTCAGCAAGCCCCACATCACACTAGGGTTGATGAAAGCAGCATAGAACCTAGAGTCTTAGAGCTACTAGAGATACACATCTGGTTGGGACTTTTTGCCATTTTTGCCACGGCTCACCTGATTTTTTCGCATAGTCCTCCAATCCATCTGCACGAACCAACAAGTCCTCGACACCTGACCAGCGTAAGCGCCATGCAGCAGCCAGGACGCCCACTAAGTAGCACAAAGTCGTTGCGGAGATGTACGGATCTGAGAGGCCCATGCTGGTGAGGCTCACCAATGCTCCAACCAGGACAAGTAACACCACTGACATACAGAACAGCGCACAACCGGGTCTCAAATCCGGAAAGTTCATAATCCCGACCACTGCCAGCCATAGTTTGGCACATCTGCAGAAAGAACTGGAAGAGGAGATGAGGCTTTCCCCGGTCAAAGCACCCCGGGTGTTGGTTTCGGTCCTTTGTGTCGTTGCTATGACCGCATCATGGTTCAATCTCAAATCGTCCAGAGACATGCGGCGGCACATCTGTAGCACCTTTTTGCCGCCTTCCGGAGGATAGCGAGAGAGACTGCTCCTCAGAATCTGTTGCGAACTTTTGTTGGGATCCAACTGTTCGTTGGAACCCAGCACCACTTCCGCTTCATTGTCGCTGTTTCGCGACTCCGAAGATAATGAAGCACTTTCCTCTGCTACAGGGTCCACAATGGATACTGAAGATGCAGCGCCTTGTTTCTGCGTAAAACTGCCAGAGATGTCTAGCTCTGGCTGGGAGCGTGCCAGCAGCGCAGTGTGCGTCTGAGCTTCGACCTCTTCCATGGTGAAAACATGCCGTTTTGGAAGTCCTCGCTGCCCAGAATGCAGCGTAAGACATTTGGGTTTGTCTTGCTCTGATTGAACCGATCTGACCGTGGAGGACTTCTTGTTGACTGTAACTGCGCCTGAACTCTTGTCTTCCGACATCCTTCGGGGAGTGCAAATCTCACCGGGAACAGGAATTACAGACAAGACAGGAGGTTCATCGCTCGGCGCAGCCAGGCCATCCATGTCTATAGCTGCTACCTCCGTCCTTTCAGAAGGCCCTTGAGGGACTGCAAAATCTCCAGCCTTGTGCGTTTTTCCTCTTCTATCTCTTGTGTCTATCGTCATGCAAGAACGCATTTCGGTAAGCACGCTGCTTTGAAAAGATAAACTGTTTTGGACTGCACATAGCCCTGTCTGAACTTCGTTCATCTGTTTTTGAAGATCGGCCAAACTCCCGAAAGTGTCCAAACCATTAAGTTTTTTCAATTGGGTTTGGATTTGGCGAAGCGGATCTTGCCCATCAGAAAAGACGTCTGCATCCATGGTACGCCAAGGGGGAATGCAAAGGTCGGCCAAAGACAGAGAATAGAGGGGGTCACATCTTGGGTTTGAGGCAGCGAATCATGTATCATTTCCAGCATGCCTTGCAACAAAATCGGCACAAAAATTTCCCGGTGCTGCAAAGTTGCAAAGTTCTGAATCATTCCTGACCATTACTCACCCTGCCACACACTTACATGATTTCTGTCTATTAGGAAAATTGTTCAGAGATAGGAAATTCAACAGCCATGCGTCCATAGGCCCACAAAGTACAAACGACTGAGTTTCTGGTGGGCAGTTGGTGATCTGAAAATAACAGTTTTCTGATTTGCGGGAAGTACAAATCCAACATAAGTTTTCTTCACACCTTACCTTGGTAACCCCTTCCGCCATGCATAATTGTATCATTGAACCATTTCCAGCCTCGGTTTGTCGGTGAATTCAGCCTCAAGGGCCAAAGACAATAGCTGAATGGCAGGTATTAACGGATTGTGCTGAGAGGTGTTGGTTTGCTTTTCACATCTATTGCATTTGCCGTAAGATTTGTTTGGTTTCTTTCTGGGCAAATGAGTTTTGCTGATCCATCTGACCCTCGTAGTCGTAGGCATAACAGTACCTAACAGCATTGTCTGGTCTACCCATGGCCAAAAGTGCATGGCGAACCGTTGTTAACAAATTGTGCCGTCAGGCTCAAGTCTGCAAAAAATGTTCTTGAAAGTAGCCATGAAAAGTGTTGGTAGCAAGCGTGTTTTGCACCAAGAGGTGGGCCCGCGCGTTTGAAATTATAGCAGAGGTGTTTAGTGTTCGACGACAGGTCACCCAGGCACTACTTCAAGCTGGCAAGCTGCACTTATAACTTTCATTCTATATAAAATCCTTCACGTTGGACGCCGTGATCTTACGACCGGTTTTGAACTTGGAAAACACAACGAATGGGATATGCAACTCGCACACCCCGACTTTGTTCCGCTAGGAACAAAGTCGCCGAAACTATGACACGCCATCGGGCACTGAAGCTTCCCGCACGACAGCGATACATCCTAGACTCAAACCCTCTCTCATATGTTCTTTTTCCGGTCTCTTTCCCAAAACTGTCACCTTCCTCGGCGTCTTCCTTTTCTTCACTTTCCATCTTCCGCAGGTCTCGCACACCAGTGGCAAGGCTGATCTGGGATTTTGGGTAACTGCGCATCTCTTCGCAGAGAGCACCACTAGTGTCTGAGGACCATTCAGTCCAGCTCCACATATCTTGTCCTCTGGGATGTCATTCTCCAGCTTGAGGAAGGCTCGCAAACCGGTGTGGCTTACCACTGGAGAATTTCTCAAGCCATAGCAATCTTTTCGGAAATAATACTTCTTTCCAAGACAAGTGTGAAGTACAAATCCGTTGGTGGTGGGGCGACGCTGGATGATGATCCAGCAGTCTGCTGGAACTCAGTGACACTGGAAGACGCAGCTTCTGACTTTGGCAGAGCTGCAGATGAAGCGGCTTTGGACTGTGACATCTCTGGTTTTGACTTTGATTCTGTCTCTTTGGTCTTTTTCTCTTCAATCTTCTTTCCTTTCGCTTTTGAACCTTCTTCTTTCTTTGGTAGCGGAACATGTGGTAGTGGAACGTTCTCCTCCATCACCGGCCCCGCTTTGAAAGCTCTATCCCTGGATTCATCTCTTTCAGACGTCTCCTCACTTTCTCTCTTTGGTGGCCGATCACTTTGCCCACGGAGTTCGTCCCGAGATTGGCCTCCCGTGCTCCCTTCCGGGCGTGTTCCCAATCCCAAAACCGTCTCACCCTTCGAAAATCGGTAGATCGCAGGATTGCCATCTACCAGGTGTCGTAGCACTCCGTGAGGAGAGCTCGCCGCGGGACCTCACCACAAAGGGGGAGTTTGCCGCAAGATAGCTCTGATCCCACAGCCATCTTGCCCCTGGGCAGGCGTCACTGCCAGCAGAGTTGAGCAGTGATCAGAGCCACCACCAAGATGTAAATCATCATCATGTCAAAAAGGATTGCTGATCCTCCCTCCTCATCTTGAGCCCTGGCCCTGCTCAAAATGCCCAAGATCATCGCAACTTGACCATGTCCTTTAGTGATTTCACTCCACCTGTTTCTTCCTTCCTTTCTTCTCTGGCAAGCCCTCATGTTCTTCTGCAGAAGGCCCAGAGTGTATAGGAGTGCTGAGCTACATATACCGCACTCCAGAATGATTTCCCAGGTTTGCTGATAACCCACCTTTTCGGCAGTGGAAATCTCCCATTTGGACTGGATGCGGCTGACCCAAGCTTCTGCAACCTCTTCAGGGGCTGGGACTGGGACAAGGACGTCGTCAACATACATCAGCAGGAGTCCTTGAAGTTTGCTAGTTTCTTCGTGGGGTATGGCCCAAGTGCTTGGCTCGGACTCCAGTTGGTGCAACCTCATCCCTTTGATCTTCATCTTTTCCAACTCTTCGTCTCGATAATCTTTCCAGAGTTTTGGTGAACACCGAAAACCATAGATGGCCTTCAAAACTTCCCGTAGCTGGTGGTGGGGAGAGAAATAGCCAAATTTGACTAGGGTGGCGGAGGTCGGAGCAGCATTGGTAGCGGAGCTTCATCCTCCACCTCAGAAGACTACTCTTCACCGCCCTTTTCATGTTTCCGTGGGGCATTTAGAAATTCCGTGCGGATATCAACATTGATTCCACACCATCCTCGCGCCACCGCAAGGGCAAGTGCTAATCTCAACGCAGCAACGTCCGCACCTGCTGCAAAGCAACTTTCATCTTCATTGGCGGCTTCATAGTTGCCGCATGCCACGAGTCGGCATTTGCGTTTGCCCTGAGGGTTCGCCAGATCTGGCTTGACCATGAGTGAAGATTGTCTTCGAGGGCAATGGTACTGCTCCTTTCTCCTTGACATACCTGTCACTGTCTTCTTTTGTCAGCAGCTTCAGGGCTCCTTTCTCAGCGAAGAGCGATGCGATCTTGTTGAAAATGGCCTTGTGCCAGAGATCCTTCTTCTTCTTGACCATCTCCGCCGTGCCCACAATCTTCGTTTGGAGCACTTCAAATTGCCTTCCGTGCCCCTGAGAACTGCCTGTACCACCTCCGCATCATCATGGAAGGCATGCTCTGCCTCCTCTTGAATCACCTTCTCTCTTCGCGCCTTCTCATGCAATGCCGGCTCTCCTTTTCTTTGTCCTCCTGTACCTTTCTTATCATGTCTTTCCCTCTAATTCGCCTTCGAAGGTCCAGGGGTGATAGCATCTTCCAGAGCCAGCCACACATCCTCTGCGATTGGCTCCACGGTGTTGGCGATGACTGCTCGTGTAAGAGCATGTGTGTTGTCTGGGCGCATCACTCAGTGTCCACGAAGGGGTGAGGTAGTGAACTTCCTTGTTGTTCGGCCCCGTGCACGTCTTTTGCGCGCCAGTATCTTCTCCGTACCAGCACCTTAGACATGAATCCTCTAACCCTAGGCTTCATTCAAGTATCTCACCGGAACGGGCCTGCGCTGCTCGCAGGATTTTCTTTTTTTTTGTTTTCTTGCCTTGGCCTGCACAGCCCTCTCGGCTCGGCCATGTGATTAGGGCGCCACTCCTGCTGTTGTAGGGCGTACGCACCTCTCCCGAAACCATTTTGTAATGCGTGCTCCAGTGAACTCACTTCCAAGATCACCACAATGCAGTTGGCTGACATGCATCCCTTCACCTCAAAGAGAGAGGTACGTATCAATCAAGGTATTCAGAATGGTGATGCCCTTCTTGTCTGAAAGTAAATCAACGCTTTCTTCTTCTGGCAAGTCTCCTGCTGGAGGGTCTTCACCCGGCTCTGTAGGCTCATTGTCAATCTCGGGCGCCACCCGGGCCTTGTAATCCACCTCCTCATGGCTCCCTTCTTTGGGACTTTTCTGACCTTCTTCATCATCAACCTGAGAGGAGGGGACGAAAGCCAGGGACCAGTTGGAAGGGAGACAGGAGAGTGGAGAGCATGGCAGGGATTGCGGTTGGGGGTTGGTTGAGGCATCGCTTGGGTGCGCCCATGGGGTGTCTTTGGAGAGAAGGAAAGAATGTGTAGGAAGAAGGAGCGAAGGAAAGAAGTGTTGTAATGGTAGGGAGAGTGTGAAGAGCATGTTTGAGGAAGTGAAAGGAGCCCGGAAGGGGAGAGGAGGTGTCGGTGGCAAGGGAGGCAAGGAGGAATGGGTTACAGGCGGCTGTGGAGAAGGAATCTCTGTGGGGTGCCTGGAAAATGTGGAAAATGTGGGATGCAGGGAGCTGGTGGGAGGAGGCTGCGAAGGAGTTCGCCATGGTGACAAGGACGATGTTAGATGGTGAACAATTTGGATGGGGAGCGGTGTCGGGTTGAAAGGAGGTTCATGGGCTGGCTTTCGTAAAATGAATGGTGGCTAGCAATTGTCCACTTTTTCCCCACATCCTCTGCTCTGACTTCATTCCGAACGTTTCTCTTGATTCGTTATAAGATCAAAACTCAACCCGAACAGACTGTTACAAGGACATGCTTACGAGTGGACAGTTGCGCAAGTTGAGGATGATTCGAATCGCCATCCAATCGCGATCCAATCGCGCTCCAACCGCCCCAGGAGTACCACTCCTACTCGCATAGTTGCCTCAAATTGTCCACTTTTTCCCCAAATCCTCTGCTCTGACTTCATTCCGAACGAGCAACCTCACCTTGCCTGGCCTG
>Ga0126342_10013759_pt1 | contig 14308 bp, 24 predicted proteins | sample Cyp1metagenome_FD_92528 | JGI IMG/M metagenome (GOLD analysis project Ga0126342, IMG submission 92528) | Coral microbial communities from Lord Howe Island, Old Settlement Bay, Australia - Cyphastrea 1 metagenome | ecosystem: Host-associated > Invertebrates > Cnidaria > Coral ...
AAACCCCTCCTGAGTTAGGACTTACATACATTTTTTCGATCCAAAAAACAATTTTTACATGAGTTAGGAAATTCAATTTTCTGGTTCGTCCGCAGAGGCCTAAGTCATCCTGACCTAGTATATGGCTATCTATCCCTAGTTTTATCATGTTTTATCTAGTTTATGGCTATCTATTGACATCTCCTGCAGTGCTCAGATCCTCATTCGCTTCGAGCCAAAAGCATTTCCGGCCTGCGAAAACGACTAGTCCATCTGTGGTTCCCTCTTGTTTCTCAAGACTCAATAGACACTTCTGTCTGTTGCTCAAAAACACTGCATGTTCCAAATGTTCCAATCACATTCTTAATGACATGCTTAAATTCACCATTTTCCGCTGCTTAGATCGTGAGACGTTGGTACCGTAGGACGTCAGTTTACAAGGCAAGGCTTCTAAAGACACTAATATTGTATAATTTTGGTGCGTAGTAATTTTCTTTATATCTGGGCAGAACAATCAACCTGCCTATTGACCCACATGTTTGCTGTTTGCCTCCCCGGTTCTTTGGTGGGTTGCCCTGGATTTTTTGATGGTTAAATAATGTCAAATACCAAATTTTAACAGTTAAATCAAATCCGGTACTGTAATTAAATCCCACGTGTTTGATCTTGGCATACCAATTTACGATGATTAAACAATTATGAAAACATGTAAAATTCCGTATGGCGATATGAATCTTCATTCTTGATGGTTGACAGAAACTGAATAATACCCTACAGGATGGTGTCCCCCAGTTATTTATAAGTTGGTTGATAAACCCCATTAACTATATATAGTTATCATAGTAACTAATTCATAGTAACTAGTTAAACCATGTTAAACCCCATAACAGTTATATAATTATATCTACCATTATCTGCCATAAATCATTGGTTAAACTAGATCTGCACACACCTCTTCAGGTCTTCACCATAAATCTGCCTGCGTAAAGAGATGGTCCAGAGTGATCCCCGGTAATCGACTCCTGAGACACGGCGATTTATGAATTCAATGGATGTGTATATTGTATTAATTATGTATTTATGTATATATCATATACGGGCAAATTATACTAATTCACTGATCTGAAATAAGGCGATTTTGGGATAGTTACCCCTACTAATCCTACTAACCATCATTACAGCGAGGTCGCAGTGAGATCGTTATAATTTGCATATATATATATATATATGATTGTAACTGTATATACTCACCCAAAATATGTCAGAGGTAAATGACAATTCAATCCACTCATCCGCCCATATCAATCGAACCAACGCATTCAATGCGTAACATGAAGGAATTTGAAGCCACATGGATCCACTCGAATGTAAAATATACCAAAGGCTGCCTTCACGGACAGAGACACTGAGTGTCGCACATGGCCAATCGAACGCGCTGACCAGCCACTTCCTCAGTGATGAAGACCAGAAGCTGGATAGAAAAAGTCATGGGAGACGCTCAGAAAGCACCAGTCAAATGCTAGTTAGCTGCTAGTTAGATGCTAGTTAGATGCTAGTTCCTAGGGACATGACTGGAAAATCAGTCATCTTTGGTCAGATGACTTAGCGTTTCCCAAGAGCTCCGAACCTTCACTGACCATACTGACCATAGACTGCACTTCCACATGGATCCAAACCGATTCAGACAATTTTCCACATACCAAATTATCAAAAGAACTTCAGTCTTCATGCCAAAGTGAAAATCCTTCACCATTCACACCTTTGAAGCTCAACGTTAGGGAGCTTGGTTTCACGCTGCAAAACCACAGTAAAACGCATGACCAGCTGTGACCAGCTCTCTAGCATTTGGGATCTGATCAAAGGATGAAATAACGTTTGGATAGCTGGATGCTGCAGTGATGCGGGGCAACTGGGTCCTGATTGAAAAGTAGATTGTATCGTTTACCCTGTTTACCCTCTGGTAAACTAACATAGCTATTGAACATAGCCATAGAAATAGTGAGTTTTCCCATTAAAAGTGGTGGATCTTTCCAGTTCGTTCTGTAAACGTTTACCAGTTCGGGTATATTATACACATAATATATTATATATTATACACAGATTATGTGACATACTCTATTAACACACATAATATACCCTCTGGTAATTTAACATAACGAACTGGAAAGATCCACCATGTTTCATGGGAAAATCCACTATTTCAATGGCCATTTTCAATAGCTATGTAACAAATTACCAGAGGGTACATCATATTCTACACATCATATACCAGTCTATGATGATTCCATCAAGTAAATCTCGGGACACCACCGAGGCCCTGGAACGGACTCCACCAAACTCCACCAGCTCCACCAGGCAACGGAGGACACCAAGCTGGGAATCCGCAAAGGCGCTGGCACGACTTCGGATAACCTCGGTTTTTGGCAACGTTTACGAACCAGGGAGATGGTCATGGTTACCATCAAGTGGTTATATGGTTATTATATGGTTATTATATGGTTATTATATGGTTAATGATTGTTAATAATAATCTGGTTGGTGGTTTTTGCGAATGTTTTAACCATCTTGAAAAATATGAGATCGTCAATGGGAAGGATGACATCCCATATATGAAATGGAAAATAAAATTCATGTTTGAAACCACCAACCAGTTTTGTTTTTTGGATTTCACTCGGGATTTGATTGGGGATAAAATCGCCCATCAATTCCCATAATCTTATTGTGGATCAGCGTTTTATTCAGGATTTATGGCGATAAAAACATGCTTTTCTCCACATGGTTTTCCCCATATCTTCCTAGTGGGATGACAAAGGTTTGCGGTACCAATGTTCACCCCCTTTTTGAAAGGTGCCTTCTACCCCAATCCCGGATAAACATATGTATGATTTTGTGTTGGGGGAGCCACTATTTATCTGGGCGAATGATAGTAATTCAATGTTTTTTTTGGGTAGTTCAATGATGTTCAATGTAACTTACCAAGCTAAAAGGTTCTCATAGTTAGCCCCTACTAATCATAATCTGTGGCGACGCCGTGCAGTAAGTGGAGCCGATCCAGGCTGCCTAATTTGGGCGTCCAACTCACAGCGTAAATCTTCTTGGGAGGTCATTATCACCTGCTAACTCTGACGTGATATCTGTTTGGACCAACAACATGATGTAGAAATTAGACATGTATCATCATGTATCCATTTTAGACATGTATCATGATGTATCCATTTCATTCCATTTCTACATCCAAATTTCAAGATGTCTTCCATCTACACCACTCTTCCACATCGCCAATCTAGCACAGCCTGCAGCCATTTTCTTCGCTGGCCCCTTTCGGCCTGAGGTTTTCATCCTATAACCAGGTTCACCCCAAATGGCAGGGCGTGGAGATTTGTGCCAAAATTCAAGATCCATGCGACACAGAGGCCATCACCTGGCTATATATATATATAATAAATGTAATTATGCATTCTGAACTGAACATAGATAATTATAATTATAAGATATTATAAGTATATATATATATATACATAAACAATGTGAACAAAATGTGTGTTCATATATAACTGGACCGTACTGGTATATGAAACCTTTTTGGCCCCTCCCCATGTTCCAAAGAGGACTCTTCAGAGTTTCCACCTGTTGGACTTCTACTGCTATGATCATATAGCCATACTGTGGATGGAAAACATCCTGCACCAGTTGGTAACAATTTGCAACTACGAATAACAGGATAAACATGGATAAACCATCTGGCAACTATTGCAGGCCTTCTTCCATCCACAGTAGGTCTAGTAGGTCTCTGGCTTTCGGTGGCCATATTTTCTTCAATTTCCTGTAGAAGGCACCGGCGGCCAAGCTGGGCACGGCCACCACCCACGCCACTGACACGTACCGAGGTCAACCTCGTTTTGAAAGTCACGGCCGCCATGGCCCCCGGCCGCCACTGAAACCGACTGCCATTGATGCTTCGAAAGAAGGTGGCATTGTAAGGCAGCAGTTTGTCAAGACTTTGGTTTCCGAGAATATCGAAAGGGGAACACAATCAACATGAAAATGAATGGCACACCAGCAATATCAATTGAAGTAGCAGCTACATGGATTCGATTCAAAGCAAAGTCTAATCGAATGTTTTCCACCCTTATGGCTGATCGTTGCGCCCATCAAGCCTACCATTGACCAAGATCAACCTACGAGTTTCTGGGTTTTAGTAGACGTAGTCTGGTTATATATTTCTCTACTCAGGACTAACAAAAACCTTAAGTGGACATACGCTCTGATACTTTAACATAGCTATTGAAAATTGCACATATATGTGTATACTATATATTATTTACCTAATAAGAATATGGAAAAACATGTGTTTTTCCTGTTCTCAAAGTGTTAGTCACTATCTCCCATTCCCATGACTACTGAGACCCCATAAGGGAATGGAAAACCGGAGCAATGCCCCCCATCCAGATACCCACCGGAATGACGTTCGCAACGTTTGGCAGTTGATTCAAATGTGGGTTTCGCAGCCGAGAAAACTTGGAACTTGGACTGCCAAGAACTGATTCGTTCTACCTTTTCGACACTGGAATTCCAACGATGCGCGCTTCTAAGAAGCGGTGCCGTTTTTTGGTGGAAAAAACCGTTTGTACGTTGCCATGGGATTTCAACCACCGAAAAAGATCTTAAGTAAGTTGATAGTTGGGATGAAATCCCTATACTATATAACCTGTACCTATGGCTGTGTTTCGACTTATAAATGGAACATAATGGAACTGCACCTCCAAATTGGGACATGACCACATGCATGAGCAACATGTGGCATAGCGCCTATCATCCACAAACACTCAAATACAGAGCATATCGCGAAACCCAAACCAGCTAAACAGTTCAATCAATAAATAAACAAACAGGCACTTTAATCTTACGAGTACAAGTTTCCAGCTTGGAAAAGTGCAACTGCAAACCAGAAACATCAACACGCAATCTATCAGTGCTGCTGAAGCATCTCCGTTTCCAAAAGGGCTACCCCACTGGCAATGATAAACAGCTTTATGGAACATAACCGTGCTTAGTGGTTGAATAAAAAATGAGAAATAAACTAAATCGGCCATCTGTAGCTATGTTACCCTCTGGTAATTTAACATAACTATGGAAAATCACCATTTTTTTTATGGGAAAATTCACTATAAATGGCCATTTTCAATAGCTATGTTAAATTACCAGAGGGTAATTATGTTAGATTATCATCAAATACACATCTCTGCTGCCAACAAATGTGTCATCTCTTCAATCTTGCTGGCAGGATATTTAACAGTTTTTGTTTCAAACATTGTGCAAATTCGACTATGTCACCATTTGGCTGTATACATCACCGTCTTTACTGCACACATATATACAGTAAGTATACATATGTATACATATGTATACATATGTATACATTATATAACCATTATCATCACAAAATATATGATACACAATCTTAAACTTGATTGTGTATACATGTAAGACAAGACTAGAGGATTATTACCTGTCTCCACAATTCCACAATTGTATGTGTCCTACATCCTTCTCTGGCACTGTTTTCGTGGATTCGTTTTTATAGCAAGAGTATCTGGATATCACTGGATATCCCAATTATCCAATTGATAGCAATTCTTTTTTAGTTTTACCTACTAAACCCTGTAAACTATCCATCTAAGGTTGACAAGTCGACCCAGGTATCTGTTCTTCATTTTATTTCTTTTTTACTGTGCGTTCGGTAGAACTCATCAGGCTCCGTTCACAGCTCCAGCGACGCTGGAAACCATGAGCGCTGGAAACCGTTGCATGCTGCACCTGGCGGAAACGACGAAAAAACGCCCCGTTGCGGGATGGATTCATTCAATGAGTCAACCAGGATTGCCCATATTTGCCCATGGGTAACCAATGCCAACAAGTTGTATGTGCTATGGTCAAAACATGTTGTATGTGGTGTGGTCATCCATCACACAATCAGAATCCTGATGGATATATAAATATCTACGAGAACTAAGGGATTGATGACCATCCCCAATACGGGAATGAAACTAGTTTATGTTTTTTTTTTTTCTATGGCAACAAAATATGATATTTTTATCCGTTTGGGATTGAATGACTTAACCGACTTAACCACAAAAAAGTCGCTGATTTAGAATGACCAAATCGAAGCATAGTCCTGGTGGTTGAAAGAAGGTTGAAGCAACAAGAAATTGAAATGGTGGTGCTTTATGGTCGTTGATTTACAGTGAAAAACTGCAGGAAACCACAAATGGCTTGTTTTTTCACTTTTAACCTGCAAATGTTCCATAGTTGCTGTAAATTGTTGTAAATTGTAATGTGGTCACAGTGGTGACATAGTTACTGGAAATAGTATATAATATAATATAATATATAACTCATGGTACCACCTAACATAGACTTCACTTGTTCTTGGCATAAGGAATCTTGAATATAATTACCAATATTGGTGAGTTTACCCAATGGTCATGGCTCAAAACAAGGATGCCAAAGGAGCCAGCAATACTGCTCCAACATGCTCCAACTATGTGAGCCATGCCCCTATAAGTTGTCAGGGAACATGCTAGAGTTCCCAATCCATGGTGTCGAACCGAACTTTTCACAAATTGGCCATGAATTGGCCAAGGTCCATCCACCAGTTGGATAATCTTACGCATTGTTTGTTAGTGCCATATAATTATACTGCAGTAAAAACCAATGTTGAGTGATTAAATGTTTGTTAGCTTCATGGCTTTTAATCCTCACCAAAATCCCTGGTTTAAGCCTCTATCGAGTTCCCACTGTTGTTGGTTGACGGTTAACAGCCTACTGGGTATAATCCTTCAATTCCCATTATATCCCATCTCAATACTTTCTATTTAATTCCAACCCATATTGAAGACATGCCCAATTGAAATGATTCCCCCCAATCCAAACCATCATCTCAGGTTGTAGTTCCCATGTTTGTTGATCAGATCCCATTTTTTGTTGACTTACTGCTTTTAATCCTCGCTGTATCATCACATGTATCATGGTGCCCCCGCCATGGCGATCAATTCCCATCCCCCTAACATTTTTTGCACCCCATAGAGTCACCATGGTTCAGTCGGGGATGAGTCACCACCTATCTGGGACCAGAAAAAAAACGGGGGTGTTTAGTAGAGGGATTGGATTAGCATGGCAAAGGAAAATCCATCATTTATAGATTATTTTCCATTAATGATGATTTTAATCTAACTAATTTCCATCATTATTTTTCATTATAAATGGCATTTATAGATTATTTTCCCACATGAAAACCTCCATTAATATCCATGAATCTAATTCTGCTTGGTGAAATCTATCTCCATCCCCCAGTGCCCAAGTCCCACCTTCACAGGGAGGACTTCAAAGCCACAGGCGCCACGGCCGGAGCCGCACTCGCCGCACTCGGCACCGCGGTTCCGCGGCTCTCGCGAGCCTCGCGGCCGGCATAGTCCCGGGCCATCATGGCACCAACCTGGGGAAGTCAGACTACCTGGAGATTCTCATCACCCATAGGATCCATGTATGCTATATATATGGTAACATTTACCATCAATATACCCCAAATGTTAGCATATATACCATACATGGATCCTATGGGTCATGGGTTCATAATGATTACCCTCTGGCCTCTGGTAAACGTTTACATAACTATGGAAAAATCACAATTTTTAATGGGCAAATCAACTATTTCAATGGCCATTTTCAATAGCTATGGGATATCCAGATATAACTGGATTCATGAACCACTTGCTAACTGGGATGAATCATGAGAAAGTGGAGTTTTCTGAGTCTTTATGGGATTGAATGATTTTTTGCCATAGTGTTTTGATGAGTTTGAAGAGGGTTTTCAGGAGTTGTGGGTTTCAACAGTAGGTTGTTGGGGGGTCTAATTGGGTTTCATGGTGTGTTCTCATCATGGAACCAACACATTACCATGTCCCAGTCAGATGTGAGTCTGGCAGATTCCTGTGTTTAGGTCCTGGAATTCCGCTTTTGGGGGATCAAAGGCACAGTCAGTGAGAAAACAAGAGAAAACTTGGGATATTTCTAGCATGTTCCTAGTCAAGAACTATAATTATAACAACAAAATTATCCCAAACTCCAGTGGAATATTCCGATCTGTTCAAATTACTAAAAGACAATAAAACATGTTTTTTGGGATTCAGTTTTTCAGTCCTCTCCAGTCACCAGGCCTTATCTCCCATCATCACGCATGGAGCGTTGGTGTTGCCACTCACTATCCTCATGGAATCCATCGGATTGCAGGTGTGTTTTTTTTTTGTTTTTTTCCAGCATTTAGTGATGATAAAATGGTGAGTTAGACCTCACTAAATGGTAATATCTATTGATAATATCCAGCATTATTATAATACCAAAGTTTAGACCTCATGGTAATATCTATTGATAATATGATTAGAAATCTAGTGAGTTAGTTTTAGACCTAAGTACCAGCACCAAGTCTAACCATGTCAACACTCAGTCTTAACCGTTGGCTTTTCGGCATTGCCGTGGCAATGCCGTATGATCTCATCTATCCATCTGAGACACCCAAGCCCAAGACCGATAAACGTGAGTGTTGATTTGCAGGTTTCATGCATTTAGAATTTATTTATATATATATATATAATGTACACACCAAGAATCCAAGGCCAAACCTCAACATCACCATTTTCAATAGGTCATTCATCTTCCAAACCACTCAAAGTGGGATTTTGTGGGCGCGTTCGTGGAGATTTCACGCAAAGGGATAACAGGCTGGTGCCCCAGTTCGTTAGCTAAGTTGGTGCAAATAAGTCCAATAACTATGGTTCATAGGTGATATATCTGTATAGTTAATGGGATTATATAACCCATTTATAACTGGAAAACACCACCTTGAATGACTGGCTTGATCAATTCGTGATTTGCTGTTGCCAATGGGTTTCTTTTCTCGGATGTTACTTTCAGATCTGAAACATGCTGAAACCACCAACCAGCTTGTGAACATCACCAAAATATTCTCTGACTTTGCACCCGCACTCTTTGTACCACTGGTTGATACTTTCGATAGACCGTATCCATTCAACTCCACTTCTGGTGCTTAAATAATGTGAAATAACCCTATTTTCTGTCAATTCTTGGAAATACATTTACACCATGGACACCGACACAACAAATTCAGAACAAAGAGTTTGAGTGAAAAAGAATGTACCTTCATCATTTCCCCTATAAAAAAAAGGCTATGCCATTGGGGATTCAATCGCCATTTCCAGACAGACCCACATATTATGTCAATTTGGTTGGCTATTGAATCCCATTAAATCCCATTAGATTACATCAAACCGCCATAAAACCACGGCAAAACCCACCAAGGGGCCCCTAAGTTGCGCCCCTTGGAGCCCTACAAAGGCGACCGCCAAGGATCACGGGCATCAGTCCTGCATCACAGACACGTAAGTTGCGCACACCCTGAACACGGCCTTCGGGGTCGCCTGGATGATCTGCGATAATGGAGAAAATCGATGGGTAGCGAGCTATAAATTACCAAAATTTCTACAACATTTTTGGAGATTTGAGCATGTTCAACCATAATATATATATATATATATATATTTGACTGTATTTGACTGTGGAATTTCACGTCGCCGCCAAGAAGCTGGATTTGACCAAGCAACAAAGGGATTTAACAGACGCACGGTGGAATTTGACGAAAACAGGTGGAGAAAAATGATAATTTCAGCAACAAAAATGGAACGTCTCTGACCAACAAACCGTGGGATATTGAAAAACCATAAAACAATATGAAACATACCTGTAGTAGAAAAAAACACAACTGACTGATCCAAAACAGTCCAACCACATTAATCAATGAAGAATACCATCACGGCATATCACTGATCATTTAGGTGGGGCCATTGAGCAGGTTTCTAACGGTTGGCTCGTTCCAAATGCCTGTGCAAATAAACACAGAAAATGTGGACCAACCCTTAAGTATGATAGCTTATCATACTGATCCTTATCCCTGAGACTCATGGATCCAAGTACTCTCTGATCTGACTCCTTTGGCTGGCACATGCTGGGACAAACACAAAAGCTGCCCAGTCACAAACAGCTTTGGGATCTCCAACGGCTCCCATGGGTGTGGTGCAAGAGTAATGCCAGGTGGTCTGAGAGTTCTTCAAGATATAGTTCTCGATCCTGAAGCTAGCCAATTCCAATTGGCTCATGGGTCAATATTCATAATATTCTATGGATTTTCCCGAAAAAAATCATGAATTCCCGATCGTGTTGGTAACCAAAACCATCCAATGTTGCGCCAAATTCCTGATCCAATTCCGACCTATACCCAACTCACCTCACTTGCTGGACGAAGCAGGGACAAAGGTTCACCTCTCACCATGTCGAATTCAGGTCAGATATTTCACCGAACCGAGATCCTATCTTTCGTCAGCCCCACGAACGCGTGGGAAGAAAGCTGGAAGCACTGCAAGTCTAACTTCAATCCAAGGTGGGTGTGTATTACATGATGCTAATCAACCTCCTCGGCAACACCTCAAGTCACAAAAACAATGAATCCCCTGACTTTCCCATGAAACAATGATGGCTTTCCAGTCCGCAGTGTTTAAATTCCTGAGCTGAGGGCTGAGGGCTTCATTTTTGAAAACTGACCCAAAACAATGGTTTTGGAAAGATCTTTTTCCACTTAGAAACATTAAACGTTGCGATTGATTTATATCGTTTTGTTATTGATTTATATTGATTTATGTCAATTTATATCGGATTGTCTGGTGTCTTACGAGTACACACCAATCAGCCCACTGAGTTTGTCCGCATCGAGCCAGCCCGCTTTTTACAAGCATCTCTTCCTGTGGACCATCTGCACTCGGAAGTGGCACCACGCCCGTAGGGTCCATGTGTTTCGTCATGCTGTCGTGCTTCCTGGTAGTACCCCCCTGTTGAACAGGATGGTGAGGTAGAATAGGTATACTTAATTATCTTAATTAATGGATAAGGATCAATAAGGTATGATAAAACATGCAGATTTAACTAAGTATCAACCGGAAGTATCACCCGTTTCACTTGTTTACTATGTTTTACTTCCAAGGAGGGAGAATAGTTTTGGGGAGATGATAACAGATGATATACCAGCAAAAGTTCTTGGGTTCACCAGTAAACAAGGGTTTAACAAACGAACAGGAGGTCATGAGGTTTGAACTAAAACCAAATGGTGATATACATGATATGCCCCATGAAAATAGAAATGTCCATGGACATCCATGGACACTCCAGCTCTTACCGTATTTCATTATTCCAATGAACACAAGTTATCACAAATTCATAGTGATGCAGTGATGCGTAACAAGTCTGCGAGTCTGATTCCTGAGTAACAAATCATCTCCATTTTTTGGGTGGTATAAACCCTCAAGATATGGGTGGATTGTTGTTGCTTTACCAACATGAGTTATGGTACCCTATAGTCTATCTCATGGCTATTGCTCAGCTCCTGAATACCCTTCCTAGCCCCATCCTGTGGGATTATGCCCGACAGGCTGCACAAAGAACTTGACAAATGCCTATATAGTATGGCTATCCGGTATGCACACGATATGTGGGTGTCCAAGTCAAAGTTTCAGGGCTGGATACAGGGCTGTCATTCCGAGTAGTAACTTGGAACCAATCCACTCTTGGGTGGCCCAAACTTCACCCAGTGTCCCTCTGACTTAAAATGGTAGCAAAAGTCTAAAGCGGCGATATCTGTTGGAATCCCACTTGTTCCAGAATATCCAGAACCGAACAATTATAAAGAGGTACTACCGATACTACCGCCAGAATCTGGAGGGTCAAAACCATAGTTGCATTCATGTTCCTTAAGTTAAACCAGCGCAAATGCGGCTCTCAATTCTCCAAATTCGTCAGCCACTTTGTTTCATTCCTACTGTTGCCAGGGATCCGATGCATCAAAGCCCATCACTTTTGAAGTAAATATGCTGATATTGCATGATGTCGCCATCAATCATTGACTAATTCATCAAATCATGACTTTGCATTCGAAACATCACTAACAGGTACTGGTTGGTGGTTGACCTACCCTTCTGAAAAATATATGAGTTCGTCAGTTGGGATTATGACATTCACAATATATGGAAATTCATAAAAGTCATGTTCCAAACCACCAACCAGAGTACTAACATCACTGTCAACCAGTAGTACATCATACCAAAAACCCTGACTAAACGATACCCAAACGCTACGCATCAAATCCTTGGACTTCTGAAGTTATCATCCCATTGTGGCAAGACACAGGACCGCCATCATTCGCCTGTAGCCCTGATGGATCGGGAGGTTTGGAATGCCCCAGGGCTGGGTAAATCCGATGATCATTTCACAGTTTGCTATATGGAACATGTGCCATTTAGCTTGATATGATTGACTTACCTATTAAAATTGCTGCTTTTCAATAGCTATGTCAAATATATAAATATATTGCTAAATTACCAGAGGGATCCAGAGCGCAAATCCAATGGTTATGTGTATCTGGCCGAATTGTTTCATAATTGACCAATCTGAACAGTCTGGCCATTTGACGATGATTCCCCAGTCTTGAGTCTTAATCATGATCTATGGCTACATCGCAGTGAGGTTGTTACAATTCAGCCAGGTTTATTATATAGTTTATGATATGTTTTGTTTTGAATATGTCGATATATGGGTATAGGTCAAAACCCTATACCCCTGGTGGACATCAGAATAGCTTGTAAATGGGTGCTCATTGCCCTAAAAAAGGTATCTATAGGTATTGATCCGTAGCCATATGTTGTAAATACTCGTAAACAATACTCCCAAATGGGGCCAAATGGATCCAACTTCCGAATGAAGTCTTGCGGGAACAAGCTGTGTTCCAAGAAGGATAACCTACAGCGAACATAGTAAACCCAAATAAATAGAAAAGTTGGACACATGCAAGATGTAGTACAAGGAAAACACCTTCTATACCATCCTGGCAACACTTTGACATCTGTCTGTTTGGTGATTGCTATATATATATATGATATATACAATATATATATATATATGTCTGTTCTCTTTTCTTTCACAGTCTTTCCATGTCTTTCCACTCAAACCATTGACCTCGCTTCAGATGTTCATCCCGGGACATCCCTGGCCACCTTTCAATCACTTCATGGCCTGAACGAAGGCTTCAAGGTCCTCCGGATCTGAGAAATGCCTGGCAGCACCGGTCACAAAAGCCATGGGATCCCCATGGCTTTCTCTACTGGATCCGCTCCCACCAATCCGCTCCCACAGATTTGCCCTGATGAAACGTACGGTTTTTGATTGGTTGAGATTGGGGCCCCATAACTCGAAACATTGAGGGTCTTTGGGATGGTTCTTTCATGATCTCCGGCTATATTCGACATCACTTAAATCCAGAAAGGGCCACGAATTACCATCTCAAAAGGGTCATGACTTGAAGATCTAGTTGAAAATATCCGACATTTATAACAATTTTATACATTTTATACCCACCCTATTTGTTGGTTGATCAATTTTTAAATCCACCAATTGATGGTACCGTTGTCCCGTTGCCCTTGCCGGGGGCTCTTCGGCTCCAGGGCGCTTGGGATCGATCAGTGGCGGCTCATGGGGATCGGCAGACCTGGGATTTTTTTCTCCAAATGGAAAGGAATGGCAATGAGAGATCCCCATGAATTACATGAATTGATGGCATGAATTGATGGCATTTATAGAGAAATGTTCATGATCAATGGTAATTTCAGGAAATGATAGATCATAAAATGGCACTTATAGGATATATGGCATTTATATGAGTATCATCCAAAATTGATAGGATGATGATAGGATCCATAAATTCTCCCCATGATGAATTGATAGAGAGACATGTTCATGATCAACGGGAGATCTCCAGTGGGTCCAGGATCCTAAAATGGAGGTACGTTAGTACCATATTTTTGGCTATATTTTGTGGGGAAATGACCATTGAAATGAGCATCGTTGCGCCACTGTTACGGCATTTTTTGCACCTCATGGAAAAAAAAGGTAACTATCCGGGAAAAAAACGTAAATACCCGTCCGTCAAGACACGAATGTACATTTGTTGTTCAAGTGAACATAAAAAGTCAGAAGGAGCGTAAATCCAAGAAAAACTGCTATGATCAGAAAAAAAGTGCTAATCGAAGATCCAAGAGAAACCCACATGGAATTCCAGAAGAGCAAGAAGAAGGTTCTTCACAAGGACAACTGGCGCACTGAGAAGAAGAGGTTTTCTGAACAGAGTGAAGAGTTCTGGAAGGGCAAGACCATCTAC
>Ga0126342_10013760_pt1 | contig 14306 bp, 15 predicted proteins | sample Cyp1metagenome_FD_92528 | JGI IMG/M metagenome (GOLD analysis project Ga0126342, IMG submission 92528) | Coral microbial communities from Lord Howe Island, Old Settlement Bay, Australia - Cyphastrea 1 metagenome | ecosystem: Host-associated > Invertebrates > Cnidaria > Coral ...
CCAAATTTCAATTTTAAGAGGCAAAATGATGGTAGACCATCGATCTTGCCAACATATGCCAGGTTAGGGTGTTGTAGGCAAAAGGTGGAGAAATGTCATGAAATATCCATATCTCAGATGTTGTAGGCACATCCAGCAGAAGTTTAGGCACCAACATCCCCATCCAACTGGATGGCTTAATCCTTGCGTTTTTCACTATAAATGGAACATATCCAGCCAACCAGCAAAAGATGACAAAGGCTTGGCGAACGAACAAAGATTGACCATGCCAATATAAGCCATGGTACCCTAAATCATTCATTGTTTATTTCAGGATCTTCTATCAATTTCTATTGTAACCCAGCTATTAAACCATCACGCATCCATTGATCTAAACCAATTTAAACCAGCTTTTTAAACCCTCCAGCGTCGTCGCCAGGCCTTGGCAGTGCAGGTGGCTCGCCCATCCAGGCAGTGCTGTCACAGGCGTGGGAACTTGGTGGCATCAAATTGGCGTCCAAAATGGGAGACATGGGAAGATCATCAGAAAGACCATGGGGAAACCAATGGGGAAACCAAAAAAAAAATCATTCTTTACTATATCAGATATCACTTACTTAACTCTTTCATAACTCCGTAGATATGAAAATCATCATCCTTTTTTAGGGAGGTCATTTCGAATGGAACTGCTAACTCTGGTGATATCTTCACTGAACAAATCACATGGAAAACTTCGTTTTTTTTCGGAAAACCATCACTTTTTTTCTCCGTTTCCCTATGGGGAACTGGGCCTTTCACGTCGATGCCTGGCGAAGCCTCGCCAAGGCGGACCTGGTGAGGATCCGGGAGCACTTGCGACGGAGACAGGAGGAATGGGCACGGACGCCTGGGGATTCTGCTTGGGTAATATATCATGATCAATATTGTCATTATTAATAATGATATATATTATATAAATCATATTACTAATAGTCATTATTAATTATAATATATAATATGTTATAAAATAATAATTGTTATTAATATATTGTCATTATTAATAATAATATATAGTAATAATAGTCATATGGTCCCTTACCATCATAATCAAAATGATAACAATAGTGTGACATAATCTACACTATTATACTGGGGATTTGATTTACAATGTTATATAATATTTATTGATCATTATCTTGGCAAAATAATCTACACTTTTTACACTATTATTAATCACCATTAATTGCACTATAATAGCCATCGTTTATATATCACATTATTGTGGTAATATAATTTACACCAGTAATATTTATATTAATCATTATCTTGGTAATTATATTAAATGTGCACTGAGGAATGATGGTACACTTGTACACTATGAAATAGTACACTATTATACTTTATTTTCATGGTGCAATGAATGGTTTTAATGGTATTTACATGTATTTACCAGTTCGAAGTACTTAGAGAAGGTACACTATGATACCATTGATTGTACTATAATACCATCACAGTAACCATTATCTCAATTGTATTATCTTTATTCATTGTTACCATGATGGTATTAAAGTACAATTAAACACCCCTTGAATATGATACTTTGTTGATGGTTCCATGGGTATTATCCCATTGTCTTTTAATAGTCATGATTTAATCATGGTTCAATAAATTGTCGGTAGTTATCCATCTCTGATAAGACATTATTATTTATGATTAGTTCTATAATCCATGGGGTTATCAGTCGATTATCATTATCCCATAACTTCAGAAAATAGATTATTACCATCAATAGTCATCAGTAATTCAATAATCCAATGGATTATAAAGATGATGATCCTATGAATGATAAAGATTTGGTTATGAAGGTACTGTAATGATCTATATAATAAAACTGTTGTGGGATGATAATCATCCTATTGATTAAGTATGATATTTGTTTTATGTACTAACTATTGGGATCTCATATATTTATTTATCTATATATATATATACATCAGATTATCCCAATTGTATGATTTTTTGGGGATTTGCTATGGGATGGCAACAATCCTATTGACTGTACAGGTTATTGAGAATACACACCCTGGGCTATGGACTTGAATTCGATCTTGTTCGGGATTCAACGGGCTGGATGAAACCTGGCAATGGTATAATCAGCCGGAAAAAACGAACTGATTGGTGAAGGCTAGGGGTTTAACCATCAAAAAATGGGGGTTTGAGTCACAGAAACGGCCATCTGGATGGGGTTACATACTAACCAGCTAAGATGTTATACATACATACATACATGCATGCATACATTACCTTACCTTACCTCATTACATAGATACATACATACATATGTCGCAGGTATCTAAGATTGGCATAGATTGGCCATGTTGTGAGGATGTCCTGGAAATAAGGATCTAACCATCCAAAAATTGGTGTTCCAATGACGCTGATTCAGTTGAAATCCACCTGTGGTGTTCGAAGTGGATGTCATGGGAGCTCCTTGAACTGCGCTGACTATGGTTGACTTTACCAGATTCGTATGACAGAATATATATATATAGTGTATATATGGTTGAATATAACTTGGTAGTTTATTATAATTATGACCACATAACCATAAACCATTATTTTTTGGACATTGGGGTTACATTCCTACCCGCGTCTGTGGGAATGTTTCCAGAACAGTATCAATGGAGCCTTGGGTCGAAAACGCTCCGAAGTTTTGTTGCTCTTGGTGAAACCTCTGGAAACAAATGTATGTTTTGATTTATGATGATTTATGATGATTTATGATGATTTATGATGATTTATGATGATTTATGATGATTTATGATGATTTCATAATTTGTCCATGTGATTTTATGAACACAAACCACAATTATGTAATTGTCACCTGCTAGATCCTTTTTTTTTGGAGGACATGTTGTGATCTTGAATGATCTTGATGAGTGCAAGGCGGTTCCCCCAAAATAAAAAACATGTAACTATAGATTTATCCACAACAAATCCAAGATATCCAAGTGAAAATACTTACCCGGAATCCAACTTAGCTATAGAACATGATTCAATTATAGATGTTTTATGATGATCTATTATGATATTTTACCTTTTAAACATGGTGGTTTTCCAGTTCGCGACATGAAATCACCGGAGGCTCTCCGCGCCCACCGGCGCGTCACCGAGGCTGAACGCCGTGCGCAGAACACGGGCTCCGGGGGCAATGGCCGGGCAGCTCAGCAGGATATATGGGATGATCACGATGCTGAAGATCAGCATGCACCAAGAATTGGGATGGAAAAGCAACAAAAAACATATATATATATATATTATACCATCCATTAATATCCATATTAATTGGGATGTAGCATATATTGGGATGTACAATTCTGGTCTATATATTGATATACCATCCATATATAGTAACATAGGATCAAAAGCATGAATATAGCATCCATTAATATCCATATATTGGGATGTACCCATGACGGATCCATGGTGCTGCTATATTAATGGTATTATATGGTCACATGGATCCCATCCATATACCCCAGTCATGTTAGCATATATACCAGCAACATGGATCCTAATTATGGGATATGGATTCAACTATCAAGAGCATGGATTCAACCATAACAAACAAATAGGGATCTACATCTGGATTCATCCATGGATTTCCTGTAAAAGTAGTGGATTTACCCTCTGGTAAACTAACATAACTATGAAAAATCACAATTTTCAATTGGAAAATCCACTATAAATGGTCATTTTCAATAGCTATGTTAAATTACCAGAGGGTAACTATCACCGTCGGGATTTAACCAATCAGCAATTGGAACTTACCCATGAACTGTAGTTCTGTGTGACCCAGCAGTGGGAACCACTGGAATCGAGTTCACCGATGCTTGGAGGATCATCCCATAAGTCGCAACTTTTTGTTGGTAACGTCACTTCTGTTTCTCGTGATCCCCAGGAACATGTTTGTTCTTTTCACCAAACACTTCGTTTTTTGCCCGACCATTTTGTGTGATAACCATACACAAATCCCAGTCAATCGCAGTTGTTCTTGGATGAAACTTTGGTTGCTGTGCACCACTGACGCTTCCTGCTCCATGGCACGCTTCCAACGCCTCGCGCCACTCGGACTTTTTAGGTGCTCGTGCGGACGAGGCCCAAGAACTGGGACCGCCAACGTGGCTGAAAAATCCTCCATATTTTTTGGATGATTTTCCGGCGAATGATAACTTAGCCTTGAGGATTTTCATGGATTTTCCAGCTAGCCACGGTTGATTATCGGTGGGAAAGTACTCGAAAATTGGCAATGAGATGTAAGATGATGTAAGGATATGGGAAATTTTACGATTTTTTTAGCAGAGGAGAAGTATTTGATACCCTCTGGTAATTCAATTTTTGATGGGAAAATCCACTATAAATGGCCATTTTCAATAGCTATGTTAAATTACCAGAGGGTATGTAGGAATTTGATGGAACTATCATCATGTGCCTGGAGGGTTGGCAACACATTCTGGCGAATTTTGAGCTTGAATGGAGCTAGCCGAGCTAGCAGGTTTGCGGCCCAGCAAGTATGAATGGTTCATATCGTTGATTGTAGACCAGCTACAGTGTATGTGGCTTTTATCCATGCATATCCAAGTATTTCCAAGTACATCCAAGTAATCCCGTCTCCCTAATACTAGAAACCCTTCTTTAGTATTGAATCTATTGATTTTGGGGTGCCCATTCGGGTGCATTTAATATTACAGTGGGATGATTAGGGGGATGGAATTATAAAATATTAGAAATAGCAACCAAGAGCCTAAAGTGGTTGGCGTTCCAAGCTTGGCCATCCCTCAAGTGGCAAAATTGGCCTTGTGGAGAGAGCACGAAACTGAGATCATCCCGACCTACCTTGTGTAGTTAACCACTGAACGTATAGATTGCAGGTGGGCATGCATTTTTTTGGTGGGATGGAAGAGTGGATGGCTAGCTGTAAAACCATTGGCTGGGCTGGGGCACCAAAATTTCATGGCAAGTCAATGAGATCAATGGTTCGTGAACACGCTGAGTCAAGCCAAGTCAATGGATGCCCTGTTTTCATCAAAGTCTGAGGTGGCCCATGAACAAGGTATGGTATGAGTACCAATCAGAAGTTCTGAAGCTTGGAAGTATCGTGTTTGGGTTGCCGCTGTTTGCCTTTTGCTACGTATTTGTTGATGAATGACGTGCCATTCATGTTGACTTCCAGCTGGAAAAAAATCCTTGAAATCCATGACAGCATCCAAGCAGTATCATGTTCCAAAGCCCGTTTTGCTGTGTTTTGCTGCAGATTTCATAGAGATTTGTTTGAACGGCCCCCAACTTCCATGGTTCAATCTAAGGTTTTGCATTAAGATAGCAGGTTTAGAACGTACTGGTACACCGGTATACCCCAATTTTTAAGCCACACATTTGTATCACACTGTAGTTGTTTTAAATTGAAGCCTCATTAACCCAGGATCTCCCCATCATTGGTTTCACACACATGTCTTGGTAAATCCAGAGATGCCACTTGTGGGTGGTGAATTCCTCATGCTTTTCATCGGTACAACTGTCATTTCTGGTCTAGTTGATTAGATCCTTCATTTCCCGTGCAGGCTGCAGCTGGAAGTGAACAAAGGCCGGGATTGAGGTAAAGCTTGCAGGAAGAATTTGCCCAAGAAAATTGATTTAAACAGTAAAGGAAGCGGTGTAAAATTTGGTTCAAATTCGCTAGAATAAGCGTGAGATTAATGGTAGGTATATGTTTAAATTCACCGTTGATGCGGCTACACACCACTTTATAGCTTGGTGGGGTTCTTGTGGTGAACGGTTGGTTCTTGAGGTTGGATCTCCAACTTAAAAGTGCTTTCCACGGTGGACACAGGGATTTGTAAAGGACCCTTGTAATAATATTCAACTTGTCAGGGTATGAAAACATCCAACTTGAAGGCATGAAAAAGCAGGAACCAACCACCCGCAAGCAGAAACGGAACCATATTTTGCCCGGTTTGGACATGTAAATGGGGCATACGATCAACCAAGCGGAATTTCACCTGCCAGAAAGCAAATGGTTGGAACCGAAACCAACACAAATATCAGGCAATGGAGAGGTCCCTTTGGCAACTAAGACAGCTGAAGCTTTGTGGTGATGATCGCTTTGAAGTGTTGCGACCTCCGTGGCCGCTGTAGAAATGGCACCGGACCCAAAGAGTTTCGTTTAAGGGATGATGAGTGAGGAAAACTATCCCAGTATATCCCAGTTGCTATTGATTTACATTGATTTCTGATCACAAGAGTTTTTCCAACCCAGGTGACACAAAATTCCAAAGTGGTCCAACTGCCGACCCCAGATCGCCAGCAGCAAACACCTGGGTGGATCAAGGGTCTGCACTGGACCATGGTTATTCTTCACTCCTACTCAGATGGAAACTGGAGTTAGTCAACTGCTTAATTGAGGTAAATCCCTGTACACCATCATATAAGTGGGGTTATGTACCATGGGAGATATATCTTTATAACATTGTATAACCCACTTACTAGTATCAACAAGTATTCACTAGCCCCACTATTGACACGATTCATGTTGATATTTCATCCCCAATATTCAACATATTAAACCCATTCACCATCATTAAGCCATAAATATTTCACCCATGAATCATTCATAGAATTGGATGATGGCAAAAAAATTACTGGTTTATGCCAACCAATTTGATGGTAAAAACCATTAAAAACCATGGGTTTCCTGTAAGTTTTCCCTTAAACCCATGGTTTTTAATGGTTTTTCCCATGGTTTTAAGGGAAAACTTACAGGAAACCCATGGTTTTTAATGGTGAAAGTCCCTGTTGATCGCCATCATCCCCGGTTTTGGTCGGTAGAGTCGTCAGGACCCCCACGTCCTCTCGACCCACTTCAGCTCCGGTGCCGGCCTGGCGCCCGGGGAGGACGAACGGCACCAGAACGGATAGCACCAGGATGGTTAAGACTGGTGATTCATGGTGAAATATATGATTTAATGGTGAAATATATGGAGAATATTTCGGGATTTCACTCTGAATATTCAATAAATATGATTTACCCATCTGGTTATGACTAACATAGCCATGGGAAATCAGGATCTTTAATAGGTAAACCATCGATTTCTATGGGCCATTTGACAAAATGGAAAACGATCTACCCTCGGGTTATGACTAACATAGCCATGGTATAGATGGCCCATAGAAATAGATGGTTTACCGTTCTTAAAAATGGTGGATCTTTCCATGGCGAACTGTTAGTCATAACCAGATGGTAGTCGAGAATAGACCGATAACCAACAATAACGGATGAACAATGGAGAATTGGATTGCTTTCCGGTAATGACTAACAGTTTGCGAACTTGAAAATGACCACTTAGTTGATTTACCTATGAAAAATGGTGATGTTCCATAGCTATGTAAACGTTTACCAGAGGGTACCTGAATTTGCTGGAGGGGGAAGATCAATATTTTTCTTTGATGAGCCCAAAGTAGAGACATTAGGTGTTGGTAGAGATTCAATCTGCACGTTCAAAAGGTAAAAAAAATGGATAATTAATTATAAGACAAGCCAATTGGAAATTCGACATACTGAATCTCGCCATTCAACTCTTCAGAAAAATTGGGTTTGGAAGACGGTTTGTGTCTTCCTCAAATCGTGTTAAACTAATCCGCATTATCATCATCTTAGCTCTTTGCATCCCCAATGTGTTTGGTGCTCCTCTCATCACCCCAATTCAATCCCCATCGGTTTGAAAACGATCCTAAAGAACGGGGCCCCCAAGTGATGTTTGGTTTGTAAGCCCATCCAACTACAAATGTATCCACCATGAATCCAAGTTCACCTACTGTAGTTCTCAACCAGCAGAAACCCATCATAAACCCAACATAATCCCTAATGTGCGGTGATAAAATCCACATGTTTGGTGGCTAAAGATATATTTCTTGACTTGATGCCTTTAAATCCATGATAAACCCATCATAAACCCATTTTTTGCATAGAATCAAACCGATTTCAGGTGTCCAAACCCCTTTGTTTGGTGGTGAACTCCTCATTGATCCTGGGTTTTCACTCCGACAAGGCCTTGGTGCACCGTTCTCGCGCATCTTCTGCGCCCTCCATCGATGGCGCAGGTGTTTTGGAGCAAAGAAATCGCTCGATTACCTTAGGCTAAACTAACATAAATGTGGAACACCATGGAAAATCATTGGAAAATCCTTCATAAATGAAGTTCCGCATGATGATATGAACAAACATATTCTTAAATGGGGAGCAACAATTCTTGTTTCCCTAGCCCTAGGAAAATGATCTACAAATGCTGGCTTCTACTAACATTTGTGTTAATGGGAGGGTATTATATAATAGAAATCCCCAACTTGTCTTGGGAGATATGGATATCTTCATCTATATTTAAAAAAGGAGCCAACCTAGAGAAATGGGATTTAACATGATTTAACCATAAAACCTAAGGTTCGACAATTATGAAAAATAGTGGTTTCAGTGCTCCATGTCAAACAATAATTGTTTTTTGTCCTGTGCCAAACGCTTTGGCAAAAGATATATATATATAACTAGGATAACTAGAATTAACGATAGTTGTGGAGTCGACATGTCGAACATTATCGAAGTAGTTAATGGGCAGTGTTCCATCGAAGATTGGGCTTTCTCCTGGGGATTCAATGACCGCTAGGTGACCCTCCGATATTGGATGGTTCAAATTTGCCTTCGTAAATTTGCAAGTAATAAGCCCTTATACCCTCTGGTGAACTAACATAGCAATTGAAAATGGCCATTTATAGTGGATTTTCCCATTGAAAATGGTGATTTTCCATTGCTATGTTAGTTCACCAGAGGGTATACAGTATATGAATAGAATAGAATCCAGCTATAACGGAACAAAGCCCCTCAAAAATCGCTTTTGTGGCTTGTTCACATAGGAAAGATAGATATAGAAAGCGGTGTCTTTGGTATATTAATAAACGGGTATGTGATTTGAATTCCCATTGGTAATGTGTATGATTGTTCATTGGCATCCCTTATGAAACACATTTGTAATATTCCAGTCATGTGTTCATTGCTTTTCAATGGGATCATTGTGGCCGATTCCAGGACCAAACTGCGGGTGTTTCTAAGAACTTGGAACCCCAAAATCCTTTTTTTTTTTTAATTATGAATATCTCAATATATTTCACCACTCAAAAAAAAACTTGGATGTGGCTATTGCATGGTCCGTGGATGGAAGTTGCTGGTTGGTGTCAGCAACGATTTCCAAAATACGACGAGAACGAGGAACACTCGGAACTGATAGTGTATTTTCCGGATCTCGCTTGAACATGCTCTTCAACACTGTCAACCATCTCGTGTACAACAAGGTATGATCAGCTCTATGAAAAAAGGGAAAACCCAGCATGGACTGCGGGAGCCTGTCTTTTTGGGTTTGGTGCGAGTCTGCCTCTGTCTCTTGGACACAGATTGCTGGGATGCCTCCATGGTTTCAAAGGTGGCCACGGCACACTGGTAGATGCCTCCATGGTTTCTGTTCCATCGTTGGGATGCCTCCAGCTGGTAGAAATGGATGGTCTCACCAACTCGGATTCATAATTTTCATACACCCCCGGTTCGCTGGCCACCATACACGGCGTTGCCTACTTCTATTGATAGGATTCCCTTCATTCACTATGGGCAGTTGCCAATGGTATGGCCTGTGTATGTTTTTTGCCAGATTTTACACTACAAATGGGGACCTGCCGTTGCGACTTGCACGTGAATGTTCCTCTTGCCGGCTGTATCATGCCGACTACATTGTTATAATATGTTTATAATTATATTGTTATAGGTTTCACGCCAATGACTCATCATTGGAGCTCACCTCGAGAATTCAACATGCACATTACAAAAATATGGTGGGGAATTATTTATTCCTTACCAGTCCGACAGTTCAACACTAACTTGGTCCAAAAAATATTATCACCATACCAAGGGTCCAAAAATTGGTGGGGACGCCCCACTTCCACAGCTCCCGCATGGCCAGGTGCCTTGCGACGAGGCGCTTTTGAAAACAAAGAGATATGGGTCATATATGGTGATGGTACATTTTTGTTGCAGAAAGGATCATGGATATCACAACCAAACGTGAGATTTCAGTAATAGCAGGGCGGCTTTGAATCGTCACACGATCACCTGGTGGCACTATCAATCATTATGACCGGCCTCGAGAAGACAGAATATTACCAATCTGACAGTTTCTGGCACATTGTCCTTTGGGGTTGGTCAATCTTAGATTTGTTTTCACCGCAGAGGCCTATCCTAAGACAGCTAATATGTTTCAATGAGAAGAGATCTCACCTGACACAATGACCCACCCGCTGGATGATGCTTGATTTGTGGAGGCTACATGCTGTGCCATTTGCAGGGAACATCTCTCGAAACACCCATGAATCGAATCTTTATCCAAGATTGCAGGGGGGGTTCACATGAGTTTGGATTTTACGCTCCGTCCCGGTTCCTTCCAGCCAGTGATGGCAGTGTTTTTTTTTGGTTGATAGATACTGTCTTGAAAGACGGTGGGTGCACCTTGGTTGTATAAGTATATACATGAACTATAGCAACCAATGAGTGCTCATATAATTCTACAGCATATACGGCACAGTTCCATAGATATCCTTCTCCCACTCAGTCTGTTGATTCAAAAGGGGACCATGATTTGGCCACAAAAGACATCATGGAGCCGACAACGGTTGTTCAACATCAAATCCAGAACCTATTTGTTGTGACTGTAAATCGTAATTCTACACATGAACTTACACAGAGTCACACAGTTTAATAGAGCAGCGAGAGAGAGAGAGAGAGAGAGGTATGTTTATTGATTCGCGTACTTATTTTTCTCAACAAAATTGGGCAGAGAAAGTCCATTGATTTATTTTCTGCGCTAAAACGGGAAATAGTTGAGTATGTTCATCCACACCCAAACCAAGTATGCATCGGTTTGTGATGTGTTTTATCCCGATTTTGGATGGTTAAACCTCCATTTTTAGCGGTTAAATTCTCTGCATGATTAGATTCCATCGAAACATATTATTGATCATGGTTAAACCAACAACAGTATATGCATTCATAGTCACATCTTTATTTTTGATGCTGAGGTTTAAACACTTAAACCAATATTTTTTAGTGCTTAGATCACCTTTTTCGCAATTTTCGGCAAATTTTCTATGGCAAAGCCTGTAAAACCAGCCGTTTTTCGTCCAAGTTGGTCCCATCATCCCGTCTGCGAAAAATGCGAGGCATTTTGCTGAGCCGCGACGCCTCGTTGAGCGAGGTCGATGCGGCCGGACTGGACGTGGTTTCTTGACGCCAAGGGCGACCTGCGACGCCTGCGATGGCGGGGAGGGATCCATCAATGGGGGTGTCCCAAAATGGATGGTTTGGAATGGAAAATCACACATATATACATATATATATATATGGAAATAGATGAAAACCATACGTTTTAATACTTAGATGGTCAGATTTGGGATCATTTGGGGATACTCTCCATGACATAGGAAACCTCCAAACCTTGGATGACGATTCTTGGGATCTTCATGGCCCACTTTGCGCTTTTCTTCATGAACTGGTGGGGCGGAGCTCCCATTGAGCCAATACCTCCGGAGCAAACATCCCCCCAGCTACAGGCAATGGCGCAATGATTGGGCAAAAAAAGGGATTTAGCCATCAAACACCGGAAAATCACCATCAAAACATAGGGGTTCATCATCAAACCATGGCGTTTTAATACGGGTTTGAACCATCTAAGGTGTGGGATGATGTGGGTACATGAGTGATCAATGATAAATATACGGTTGATTTATACGGTCATAGGGGTGTTTTACACCCTGGCTAATGCTAATTGAGAATTATTGCTGTCAATTGCTGTACTCAACATGCATTGCATGTTTGTTTATCGTCAAAATATGTGCTTTCGTAACTTCAAGCATCAACAAATGGTTGGTTGATTGTGGGGGGTTATACTTCCTTGTTTCTTTTCGATTTCTATTGCCCACTATGGGAAAATCCTTCAGCAAAAAGTGATGTTTGAGGGTTTTGAACACCGCCCTGAGGTGCAGTTCATGGAAGATGAGGCATGACTGAGAGGGGTGTAAACCATGGTGAACCTGCATTTGATCCGACGGCATTTTTAACAGGTGCCCAAAAAGATCATCCGGCCCTTGGCTGTACAGGCGATGTTTTTTCTTCTATGTTGGCTATTCTCTCCACTACTAAAGAACCATCATCGGCGTTTATTCGCACAATTTCGGTATCGGCAGCAGCTCTTCCCTGTACAGTATATAACTTGTTGATATGCACAGTACTGCTGGATGGTGCTCAAAAAGTGTTCTCCTTCAGTCTTAGTTTTATCAATAATGGAGGTTTGAGTCCCAACACTGCACTATGTCACTTCGGTTCTGCCCCAACTGCTGCCTCTTGCTCCGCAGCAAACGGTCTCAGCTGGCACATTTGCGTGTATGAGATGGCACTAGCACATGAACTGAGAGAATCCCACTGTGTAAAGGGGGCTAGGGATCAACTCAACTCGGAAGATTTGGATAAGTGTTACCGTTATCACTGTGAAAACGGCTTACAGGTTCTAAGTACGAGGGTTACAACATGTTACAACCGCCTTGGACTGGATGGCAAGCAAACGAATCCACTAGAGAATGGCAACTGGGGCGGAGCCTTTGCCAATTACATAACTGGGTTACAAGATGTCACACCACATGCACAAATAAGGTACCCTTTGGTTATTTAAGATAGCCATGGAAGCCATGGCCCATTGATGATTTCCCAGCTATAAACCTCCATTGAAAAATGATTTCCAGTTCGCTATGTTAAATAACCAGATGGTATAGCTATATGTTTATAATGTGGATAAAGGATTATTGAGCCACGTTCATCTCCTGGAGTCTCTGTAGTGCCTTGCCGATGGAACCCTGCGACGACGGCCTGTCGGCGCTGCTGCAGAGGGCCGCCGCGTTTTCACGGACGGTGCGGACCACGCAGCAGTTGCGGCAACAGATTCGCATCGCGAAGACTAGAGACTTTGTTTGGATGGCCATGTGAGAGCTGATCACGTTGCCAATTCAATATGTAAGCCATGTAGGCTGTCCAATTTTGGATGATGAAGGTTGATGGACCTTATGGGCCAATTCAATTATGCTGTTGTTTTTGTTTTGGGAGCTCCACTTTTTCCTTTTTCACATCATGAGTCTTAAAAACCAAGGAGAGAAGGCGATGAGCATGAGGCACTTTGGCTGCTGATAGGTTTGGAAAGCGGTTTTGGGGCTTCAATCGTGATCAGCAGTGAAAAAAACACGGGAATGTGGAAGATGTCGAGGATGATTCTGATTCGGCTTGGACCATATAATGATACATGTGACCAATTATTTTTAGATTCAACCAAGCCAAATGAAGAGGACACTGCGTAGCATGAGAAAATATGAGAAAGCCCAGAAATGGAGGTTGCTTTCTGGTCGTGTGTGGAGGGTTCATCATTGACTGGACGATGAACATCTCCCAAAGCCTCCCACACAACGGTTGGAATTTAATCTCGGACAGCAAGTACAAGCAGGGCATGGTGTCATGAAGGGCTTTGGGTCAAAGCAGCAAACCTAACCCAAGCATGTTTGAGATTGCCAGACGCTTGCGGTGTACCAGTGTACCCTGTGGCAATCAAACCATGGCAATGGAAAACTAGCATTTTTCCTGGAACAAAATCACACATGAATGGATACAACTGCGGGATTTTCCAGCCAGCTGGAATAGACAACCAGCAAGTACTATGCACAGCCGGGAGCTGTTGTTGTTTCTTCAGTGGATGTTCATCATGAGCACAGCTCACCAGTTTGTGCAGCCTCAAGATGGTAAATGGCTGCGCAAACCTTCACTTTAATTGCACAATGTTGAAGATTTGCACGACAATAGTAGAGCTGTATGGAAAGATGCTGTATACAAAAAACATGTTTATGATTAAAGGTAGTCACATATTCCAATGTATTATGTTCTACTGGGTGAAAGCCCTTTCTTGTCTCAGATAGCACTTTGTTGTCTCATCTCGATGTGCCATGCGGAAGAAGTGACACAACCACTGGAATGAATTACTACATGATTTGTTATTTGGTATGATCTTTGCAGCACAACGCATAGGCACGCAGGGATTCATAACATGGCAAACATTAGTTATATCAAGTTATATCCATTTGCCCCCTAACAATCCCTGGAGCAACGTGAGTTTCCCACACAGTGTGTACACACTCGGGGGTCTTGTGATCGGTCCTCCTCCTCCTCC
>Ga0126342_10013761_pt1 | contig 14303 bp, 15 predicted proteins | sample Cyp1metagenome_FD_92528 | JGI IMG/M metagenome (GOLD analysis project Ga0126342, IMG submission 92528) | Coral microbial communities from Lord Howe Island, Old Settlement Bay, Australia - Cyphastrea 1 metagenome | ecosystem: Host-associated > Invertebrates > Cnidaria > Coral ...
ATACAATATATATATATATATATATACAATATATATATACAATATTTTGTCTTGGCAGAACCTTCTGGACCTGATCCACTGAGCATTGGGAAGTCCATTGAGTCATGGACTCAATTTGGTCAAAATAATTTGTTTTCTGATGTTCTGTTTTGCTTCTTGGAAGTGGCTAAATCAACTTTTGACTGAACAATGAACTTGGCATAACTTTGCTGTTGTGTCTTTTTTTGAATGAACTTTGAGAAAAATAAGTTGATTTGACGTGCCACAGGTCACTGGCAGATGCAGTTGCCAAGACGACCAATGCCATGATGGGAGAGGGATGTGCCCAGAAGACCAAGTGACCTCCGCCGAGGAAAGAAGGCTCAAAGCGCCACTTTTCGCCGTGATTGACAGTTGCTGTAAGTTGCTGTAACATGAGTGACTCCTTTTTTCTGGTCGGGACATGTTGGGACTTCTGACAGGTGCATGTATCAAGTCTCAAGAGCCTTTGCGCCGACAGCTGTCACCTGCCCTGTTCAACACCTTAGCAATTGATGCTGCCTCTTTTGGCCCAAAGTGCATGACTAGAAAACCAGAACTGTGCGGAAACAGACCTGAGCTAAGACGACTCGAAATTGAAACTCTGAGAGTCTCGGGCATGGGCCAATGGGCAGCACTTTCCACGGTGAAATGCACGTGAGGCCATGGGCGCTACGCCTTACTGTGTGCAGGTCACTGGACATGAATGTAGTCAGGCGGGCAGCACTGGAAATCTGTAGGCTTTCAGATTCTAGGCCCAAATAGAGAGAAATGGAGTGTGATTATTCAGATGGATTTCCCAATCATATTGCATCAATTTGCATCATATGTCGTCACATTTCATGACATTTCGTCACATTTCAGCATCTTTGATATGCCCATATTGATAGCAGACAACCATAAAACATCGCCAGCGACCCAGCGACCTGACGAAGGATGCTGTTGCTTCGCAGCCCCATGAGCTGCAACGAACTTCGACGCTGGGGCCTGAGGGGACCATCGTTGGGACCGGCCCGTTGGGACCGGCCCGTTGGGACCTACCTGGGTCGCCCGGATGGAAAGGATCTTTCCACTGGTGACCAATGTTGGAATGTGTTTCATCTATGATTATGATTCTACAATATGATATTATATATTATTCTATAATATTCTATAATGTTCTTTAATATTTTATAACATTCTATAGTATCCTTTAATATTCTATATTCTACAATATTCCATGTTTTTTCATGTTCATTCAGTATACCGATTTCTAGGCTTTCTGGCACTGATGACGAGGGCAGCTGGATGCCATCTGGTCAGGCGATGTGCCGCAGCTGGCAGCGCGTTGGCCATTGTGGGTGCGATGAGGAGAAGTGGTGAGGAGGCAAAGGGGGCCCCTTTGTTTTCCCGGGATTTTCCCATGAAAACCTGAAAACCATCATGGGATTTCCCATGAAAACCTCCATAAAAATAATATTTTATGATATTTTTTTCGCCTCTGGTTATGACATTCACAGTTTGCCATGGAAGCCATCACCATGGCTTTTTTCAGAACGGTATGGCCCATCTATTTCTATGTCCATGAGAGTCCACCAGAATCTATTCCTCTTGGGACTCAGTCCCAAGGCTTTTTTTTAGATCCCTGAGAAGTCGAGGACTTCTCAACTGCGAAAAAATGCTCCAAAAACATGACTCTTTTTATCTAATCTCTTTATATACTGTAACTGCCCTTCCCATAGTACAAGTATTTACAAGTTATCCATGAAACGCCATCTATCCAGGGCCTCTTCGACAGATCCAACAAAATGTAGCCTCTGCAATGCACAGACAGAGCTGGCTGCCGTGATTCTCATCATGATGTCCCTGGGCCTCGAGGCAGGGCCCCTGACCCACTGGGGGCACCAATGGGCACCGGGGCATGGCCGAATTGTCAGGTCTTGGCGGCATTGCGACGGTGCCATGGAATGCATTCAGCCCCAATTGTGATTCTTTGTGACACTTAGGTCCTTAGAGATCTTAGAGGTCCTTAGCCAAAAGATGCCAAAAGCTTCAGTTGTTTCACATCCAGTCTGGTACAGAGTAATTAGTGCTCTACTCATCTCCAGTTGACATTTCAGGCGGAGCAACGGGGCAGGCAAACTGCAGCATTCTGTTCTTGAACGATACAAGGTTGGCGACGGCCACTAAAAGTCTGTTGGACGATGTTTCCAAATCTGATATAACCAACTAATAACCAGTTCAATGGTAGTAAAGCAATAGTAAACCACCCATATTTTGATGGTTCATAGCACCAATGGTAAAATTGAGGATGGTTTGTTCTTGCTTTACCAACATGACGGGGATTCAGAGATTCACGAGCAGAAAAACAAGCTGTGACACAATGCTGTGACACAACTTGCCCCGCCTGAGAGGATCCGCTGCTTCTCTCCACGCTCTGTCCAGCTCTACTGACAATGACAATCTTCACGGCTTGGGGTGCAGGTCGCTGGTTCCGGCTGACAAAGTGAGAAAGTTGCGGATCAAAAATCCAGGGATCAGCGAATCAGCTTCCCCAGTTGGTTTTTTTGTTCCAAATTGAACTTTTTTGAATCATTTTGAAAGTCATCGAACATGCAGATTTTGCCTATCCTGATGCCACTTTCGATGACTGCCATGGCCTTTGATCAGTTTCACCGCGGCCAGGAGCTGTACAGCACTTCGGCATCGTACCACGTAGCTTGGAGGGCTTGCCTGGAGTTGTCTTCGGCTGCTTTGTGTGCCAGACTCAGAGGGATCGCCACTGTGGAAGAAATGGAAGAAATATGGAACATCACTTGACATCTCTTGACATCAGTTAGACAATGGGGAATTTCATGGAATTTCCAGGAATTTACCTTGAATTTCATGACAATTTTCATAGGGAATTGAATGAATGTCCAAACGATGTTAGACTGTTAGACCGTGAAATGTTGGCCAGTCGGCGTGTTGTCAATACTTTCAACCTCAAAGCAGTCAGATGAACTGACTTTTCCGACTTGGGTCGCTGCACCAGCCAGGCATTTTTCTTGGCCTCACTGTCTCTGGAATGTGGTGGTGCAATGCTCAGTGCTAACATTTCTGATTTCTCGTTGCGTTTGCAACGAGAAAGGCTGGATTCTGCCAGAGATTCGGGCCAAGGCTCTGGGTCTTTTGGCGCCCTGCGTTCTCGGTGCTGGTGTGACAAACCTGCCAGCACATTGGCAGAAAAGATGCAGCAGGTAGACGCACGCACCAGCCAGGTATTTAGCCCGTTTTGTTGATGCTCGCATTCATGAGCATCTGCAAAAGGACAAAAGGTTAGACCAATGACAGGATGCCTACGATTTTGGAAAATTTCAATACCACCCGCATGATCCCGGTTTTTCTGACCGCATTTTGTAGGACTATGTGACTATGTGCATGCCAGTCTTGCGGTTTGAGCCCTCCCACAGACACAAATAGATACAAATAGACATACATCATATTACGTACGCAAAGATATGGCAGTGTGTCAAAACCTTGTACCCCTGGTGAACATCAAAATAGCTGGCAAATGGATGTTCATCCCCCTAAAAATGGTATTAATAGGTACGGTATTGATCCATACCCATATCGACTCTACTGCATGGACGTACGCTTGAGGCGGCATCAGCCTTCATTGCTCTCACAAGCGGCTTCTGCAGATCCCCCAGCCTCGTGCAGTTGGATTTTCTGTGGGATTGTACCATCTGGTTATGACTAACATAGCCATGGAAAATTGCCATTTATAGTGAGTTTTCCATAGTTTTCCCATTAATGATGGTGATTTTCCATAGCTATGTTTGTTTACCAGAGGGTACTGTACATTGGTTTGAGACCTTCACAAAGAAAGATCTTGCAGCAATTGGTTGCAGCAAGTGATGACACTTATGCCTGGAGATGTGTCAGCTAGACTCGTGTGAATTGCCTCACGAATCAAGGCGTGTGGTGCATGGCCAGACCTGCACTTCACGGGGGAGCAAGTGGTGTAGTTTGTGGCTATCTTGGCTTGCTGGCAGCTTTGATGCTGAGAAGGCGGGAATCCCGAGATGGAAAAAGTATAAGGAATATCAATCACTGATTGTCATGGTATACATGATTATAATTTTACCCACAGACGCCGCGTGTTGCCCAGACATTAACATTGAGGATGTCGTGTTGTTGAATAAGATAGTAGAAATTGCAGAAAACACTGCATATACACAGAGTTTTCTGGTTTAGGATTCAAAGTTTTCAGGGTTTAGGGTTTAAGGTTTTTGGGTTTTTGGGTTTAGGATTTAGGGTTAGTCGTCTGGGAAATCTCAAAACACTGGCCCTGCGCAGGTGTTTGAGCATGTTGAAGGATCATGCTCAAACGCCATGTGAATTTTCCGGGCAACACGCAGCGCCTGGCCGTAATTTTACAATAGTATTGATACGTGTTATACTATGATTATCAATTATAACTATCATTATTTTATATAATACTTGGTAGATGATACATGCTAATGATTACTAATGATGCGTGATAATACTACTTGTATGATACTACCGCACAATATTCACAAGTCGCCCACACCGAAAACTGCTGCAGTATTTCGAGTGTGTGCCACAGTTTTTGTGTCGTATTGTCCTTGTGACTTGCTACTCTTCCTTGGCCTTGTGTGGGCGGCATCTTCATGGGAAGGGTGCTTGAGAATATACAAAATAAATCAAAATAATTAGATTCATAGATAATCATAGAGATCTCTACAATTTTCTGTAAATAAATACATACATCCATACCATATCATACCATACCGTACCGTACATATGTTGAGTGCACGGTTTGGATCACAGCAAAATGAAGAGCTCTTGGTACGTCTTGGTGCCCCGAAGTCAGGCGAGATGTACCACTCTGCACTCTTCTCATGGTCAGTTCCCAAGGCTTAGCTTGTTCAAACTCCACAATGGCTGTGTCTGATGCATTAAAGGACCCAAAAGGCTGCATCAATAAATGGGAAAAGGGTGTTGCCTATTTTCAGACAATCCTAGTCTTGTTCTATTGAATTGTTTTAAGATGTTTAGGTAAACCTATGACCATTTTTGTCGAGCATCTTGTCTCTCTGTTCTGCCCTTTAGGTCTTGGGAGTTGTTGCATGCTACAGCGGTGCCCTTCTGATGTTTTTGTCTCAGGAACAGCTAAAATTTGTTGTGGAACGTGCCATTTGGTCATCCAAAGTCAACATCATTGAACATCCCTTGAACTCATAAAACTTGTCAAAGGCATGGACCCGGTGCTCCCTTCGAACCACTTTATGAGGTGCAGTACAGTAGTACACGGCATGGTGATGTTCTCGCTGTCATGTAGCTGGTCCTGACATCTAATGTACATCGGTCATCATGATCATGTCATCATTGATGGATTCCGGATCTGTGACGGCAGAGATGTTGGCTTTTTGGAGCCTTTGCCGTCAAAATTTGCTGGGGGTATGGCATGATTCCTGGCCTGATATGATCTGTTTACATCTAGGTGTTGGCATGCCACTTGAAAACTGGTGACGGGCAGAGGAGGTTCCAGAAATGTCCACAAATTTCCACTTGGCTCCTGAGGGATTTCTTTTCCTTCACAGCCAATATTCAATATCAATCAATCAATATATCAATATATATATATGCACCTCCCCAAGACCTACCTTTTGTGTAGCAGATATATTTCTATATATTTCTGAATGCCTTGTCTTCCTTCTTATCTTATCACCTAATGTAGCAACATCTTCATGCTGAACCCATGTGGGATGTTTGATTCTTGGTTAATACCTTGTTTTCACCGCACCCGCAAGCGGTTGGGTCCTGGGGCTGTGCAAATCGCCAGGCCTGCAAATCGCACAAGACCTCTGCCGAGCATCACACCTTTGGCTTCTTGTCAGGCCCGAGGTATTGGGAGTTTCTGATTCTGATCTTGAGAAAATTGGGAAGAACATGGAACCGAAAATTCAGATTAAAGATGATTTGGAGGCAAGCTGCAAAGATCCAGTGTCCTTTACAGCACCAAGATGCACGAAATTGGTCCCTAAGTCTACGGATCTCTTGGGTGCTTCTGCTGTGTGGCAGCGTATGGTACCAAGTGGCTTGTAGCGGTGACTGTTTGGCCCTGCCGGCAGGTTTGGTCTTTGCCCTACTTTTTGTTCGATCGCGCGATGGCCCGGTGAGTCCCGGCTGAGCAGCGCTGCAGCGCAAGCTGAAGCTTTTTGTAAGATTTGAATTCTTCGAAGTGTACAGATCATCTGATTCTGTTCAGATTGTGAAGAGATCCAGAAAATTCGAAAATTCTGTGAACAGTTTCACCGATGTCAAGCTGCGAAAGCTGACGACATTTCCCCTGATGGCGACGTGGTCGTCTTTTGCCAACTCTTGTGGCAGCACGGCACATCGGGGGGGCGACTGGACTTCCAGAGGGTTCAGAGCCACAGGTCTTGCGACAGTCAAATAGGCATCTGAACGAAGGACTACTTGGAGCCATGAGATGAATCATCCATGGCTGATGGCTTAATCATCCATGGCTCAATATATCAGGGATATAAACATGATATTTTTATGGGGGTTTCCTAAAATCCTAAAATGGAGGTGCCGCACCAAGTCGCCATGGGTTTCAATACCTGGATGATCTCATGATGTTACAGTGACTGTGCTACTTCTCACACACTCATTGTGACACCAGGAGATAGAACACAGCAAAAAATCATGGGAAGCCAACCATGATTGGCATAAATTGCCATATGAATTTGAGTTCATGTTTCCACCATCCCAACCAAACTGACCATGGCAATCCATGGCGAATATGTGGCATATGGGCTGATGGCCTTGCAGCTTTAGTGTCGAACCTCTTCCTTGGCCGAAGCAGCCCTTTGGCCTGGTGAAGGAGCCGAGCCGACCCAGTTCACATTGGCGTGGCAACATGTGGAGTTTTCAGATGTTTTTCATTGTTTTTCCATGTTTTCCCCCTAGAGTTGAATGATTATAATATATTATAATGATGTGTGGAGTCTCATTTTCTATCTCTTGAATGTTTCGGAGATCTACATCCAGATTTAGCATGGACCTACATCGAATTGCATCGATTGAAACGATACGGATTTCTTCAGTCAGAACTTCTCGGATGCATCGATGCATCGTTTGACAAAACTCGGTCGCATGCTTGGAATGCTTGGATCGCATGCCCGAGCTGGAAACTGCAGGATACTCTTCTTGTATTTCTTGTGGGATGGGAGACAGACAACGCAGACAAATTCCTATCCTGCAGGAATTGACAACATTTGACAACAAACCTGGTGACCCCATGAGAAGTTACTGCTACTGTATAGATTCTGTATGATTCTGTGACGGAAATCCACGGGATACTGCAATGCCATTGCAAGCATCTGGATAAAATGCGCAACATTTTGTCTTGATCTCAGGAGCAAAACAATGCCAGAAAAGCGCAAGCATGAAGAGGTGCGAATGGAAACCACTTCCCCCTCGTCGGAAATCTGATCAACATCAATAGATATCAATAGAATAATATGTTGTCAAACTTTTCTCCTCATACTTGTGTCAATAATGGTACAATGCTAAAAAAATACGAATACTACCATTTAATACCACTTCAATATATGATATATGTATCGCCTGAACACATAGATTGACATAGATCAGAATGATCACGTGATTTTTTCTCGGTTTTCAGGATTTGGACATCTATTGAAGGGGGCATTTCTCTATGGCATTAATATGGCATTAATATGGCATAATGACCAAAGTCAAATCAGTCGACATCAGTCGACTGTGCAGAATTGTGCAGATGATTGAGCTGGACCTGGTTGTGGCCACTCGCGACAACACTGCAAAGCTCGGGTACTTTGTGGATGACACAGCGAGCTTCTGAGCTTCCCAGATCCAGATCCGATGATCCCTTCGAAGCGCCAGTGCTACTGGCTCCGAGGTAGTGAACCCAGGCTTGGGCATACCATTCTACAAGACGGTGCGGAACTCATGGAATGTCATGATGGTGGATGGATGATGGCCCCTTTTTCATGGGTGATCCGCAAAACCATAGGTTTCTGATTTTGGATGAGTTGGGGGTACCCCCATTTTAGGAAAGCTCCATTTGATGCTACTGGTTACCAGAGTTTGAAGCATCATGAGTCACCCCGCACTGATGGACCGAATCATTGACGATTCATTGACGTCCCAGAGGTTTTAGAAGGAGCGAACTACGAGGAAGCTGATTGGAAGGCTTGCGCCTGAAACGACAACGACCTGCACTGTTTTCAACCGTCTTCATTGCTTCGTAGAGTTGGTCCCTTCCTCTCAGGATCAAGCTTGCGTGCGCACCTCTCAAATCCATTGGCGCGAGGACCACAGCGTCTCCTGGTGGGGTTTCTCAGTATTTCTCAGTTGTTAGTTGATGTTAGTTGTTAGTGAAATTTGTGGCGGTTCCATCATTGATTCCCAGATATTCCCAGGCTGGAACGGCACATGGAGATGACTCAGGGCTTCATCGTTCTTGGGAAGAATCCTGGCTTGTTCGTGCTGGGAGAGCCTACCCATGACCGTGAGGCCAGATCAGATTTTAAACAATGTGTGCGCTTGATGCAACCTGTGCAAAGTCTGCAATAGCAAATCCAGGAAGCGTCGAACATGGCATGACGATTTAATATGAATATCATTTTAGTACAACTTATATATATACATATACATTATATCTACAATTTATTATAATTTCATGTAATTATATATACACAGTCATTTTACAAGTTATATATATATATTATATGTATAAATAATATGAGAATATATGAATAAAATCTGAAAATGGATGAACATGGCAAAGAAAGCGGCAATTTAATTCTCACTGTGGAAGCAAGTCATTTTCGCCAGGATCTTGATGAGAAGAATCGAAAATTGCCCGATCCAAAACGCACCAAGGCTGGGTCAAAAGGGACAGTTACCCTCTGGCAAACATACAAAAAGCTATGGAAAATCACCATCTTTGAGTTCGGTAAATCAACTATTTCTATGGGCCATTTTCAATAGCTATGTAACAAATTACCAGAGGGTACACATGATGTTCCATGATGTTTTTAATGATTTTGTACGAAGTATCACGAAGTTGTGTACGAAGTTTTTCCTTTCGCAAAGGCCTACATCATACCAGCAGGGATGGGCCTGATTTTGAAGAAGGGCACTTGGCACGACTTTCCAGTGTTGAAGCCTCAGGTTTATGGGCTAACTGTTGGTAACTGCTAGGTAACTGCTATCTACTCCACAAAGTGGATAGAGACCTTGGGGTGTTCAGGTCATGTGGTCCGCCAGTGTCTGCTTTCATTTTGAACACAGAAGAGGCGCTTTTCGGTCGTCGAAAGAACGAAGGATGTTGAAAACCATGTTTTCAGCATTTTTCCAGCATTTTTTCAGCATGGTTTCCATGTGCTTCAATTTTCTTGTACAACAATGCGTCAAAGTGCACGGCTTGCGTGGCCGGAGCGACGTGCCTTCGCAGATGCATTGTATTCCTGCTGGTCTGTTTTCGTTCGGGCAGGTCGTTGAAGCTTTGGCATCCATGCCACAGGCTCTTGGATTCTTTGTTGAAGTCATGTCATGCAAAGGAACAGGCCATCAAAGGCTACATTGTATCGTTTTGTGATGGTCATGCTCCACAAGTCAGAAAGACCAAACAAATCCAAGCGATATCAAATAATACAGATACTCAATGATACTCAGATACTTCAAGGCTGGTCCTATGAACCATGGCGACTGCTTCAAGCTGCATTTGGATGATCACTGGCACAGTTCCTAACTTCCCCACAGATGCGTGGCACGTTCCCGTTGTGGCTCCACTGGGCTCCACCGGCAACCGGCTCGCCTCTGAGGGACTTCAAGCTCAAGTTCCCGGATCCGCGACCATTTGTTCAAAAGCATGGCCTTCACCTAAGAGATCTCTGAGATCTGGGTGGTTTTGGGTGGTTTTGGTGGTTTTCTGACTGGTTCCAAAAGGTTCTAAAAGTTGAAGCATTTGGAGCGCCCTGTTTTTATGCCCAATGCATCCCAATGCCAGAACTCAGGATTGGTCCCTGGCCCTGTTTCTATGCCCCTCATGGGGAAGGAAGGCTATGGATTCTCGGTTACAATTTTTGCACCTACACACTGCAATCAAACGGCACATGTTCTCGTCCTTTTCTTGCCATCAGTCTCCTTGTCTCGAGGTTGGGATAGAATAGCATATTATATAATTATATATATATATAATATTATGTATATATATATATTACAAAAGCATATAATAGCATTAGTAGCGACCCATGGAGTGATAGCATGTCATAACTAGTGGTCACTCATTGAACATCCTGCGTGTCCTGCCTGTATCATGGTAGTTTCAATGACTTTCAGCTAGCTGAGGTGCTGGGATGCAGAGGTCTGAGGCCTCCGGTCTGTCCAAGTTGTCAGTCCAATATGACCCCATCTTTTGGCCCATCTTTGGGTACTACCAGTTACTACCATGTTGAATTTTTGTGTTGAACATCCCATGAAAACACTCTGGGCAGTGGCAAAAGATGCAAAAAATGGTGACCTGTGGACTCGCTGTGGACTCGACTTCAATCTTTTGGCTCACCTGCGCCAGTGAATTGCCAGCTTGTAGCAGAAGAAGAAATCGAAGAGGTCATGAAAGTGCCATATGCAACCAACCAACCAACCCGCCAACCCGGCAACCCGCCAACCCCAAAACAGGAAAACAGGAAAACGGGGCCATTAGTATACATGAGTAAACTTCAATTGCGGGACGGACGTGACAGAAAGTGTATGGATCAAACGCCCGAGAGCAGTGCTCAGCTACTGTCTCAGTCTGTCTCAGTTGCATGGTTTGCATATATGTTTGCATATGTTTGGATATAAACCCCAGTAACTATAGTTATAAGTACCATAAACCATAGTTATTGGAGTTATAAACCAACTTAGCTATCTAGGGGGCCCCACTTTGTGTGTTTGGATGAGTTGCAGTGCCGGCGCTCTTATGAACTGAGGCCAGGTAAAGATGGCCAGGTCGAAATTGGAGGCAGATTCGAATTCCGGCCTAGCACGGGCAGCACGCAACGGAAAAAGCGTTGCAGGATGAGGTCCTGTCCCTGACCAACGCCTTCCGCACGAAAGAGGGTCAAAAACCTCTTCAGATGCACGAGGCAGAGTCTGTTTCTCTTTTTTGTGCTACACTATTATAAGTTTATATTATGTTTATATTTATATAGAGTTATTTTTTCTAGTTATTATAGAGTTATCTAATATAGTTATTATAGTGTTATTATACAGTTTATGCATTCACAGAATCATATTGACTCATGACCGTGCACATGCGAGAGGCCTTGAGCTCCGTGGCGAGAAAGCATGCGGTGTGAAGCTGAGCCAAGCTGAGCCGCTCACCCTGGCGCACACGTGGATGCTTAAGGTCCTTAAGGTCCATTATATGGTGTTGTGAACATGACTTTTATTTTCCATAATATATGGGATAATCATGGATAATCCTTCCCATTGACGAACTCATATTTTTCAAGATTCTTAAGACATGTTAAAACCACCAACCAGTATATATCTGGGTAAATTTGATCACGACCTCACTGTTCTCCCTCACTATAATCATAGTTAGGATTCGGCGAATCATCCCAAAATGGCCCAACAATTCAGGTTAGTGAAATATTGTAATTTACCCAGCTTATATGGTGTTGTGAGAAAAAATCCATGGTGTCTTCTTGTTCAGGTCATTTTGGATTCTGAGTCCTTGTGGCACTTTCTGTTCTTTGGTAGGAGCAGTTGTGGCACATCATTGACCTATACTGTGATACTGTGAGATTCTGTTGGAGCTTTGAAGATGTGGCAAAGTAGCTTGACCTTACTGGTGCTTAGCAGGCTTAGCAGGGAATGAGGGAATGATCCACTGGCTAACTATCAATAATCATCCCAGCAACCCCCATTCCCATCCATTCCCTACTAAGCACTTGTGGCAAAGTAGCTTGACAGAATAGCAATCGCTGTGAGTTGTCAGAGCCGTTGTGGAAAGTGGATGTGCAGAGGCTGCTATGGCCGATGGCGCGCAAGCCTTCAGTCATGATGGTGCACCTGAACGTTTTCAAGACTCAGGCAAAATTCAGGGCAAAATTCCGGTGTGTTTGGAACCCCCAAAAAATCACCAGTTGAATCGGGAAAATGATGGCTTAGTCGTTTACCACTGGATTTTGGGCTACTCTATTTCCCCCATTTTCAATAGCTGGTATATATGTAGCAGTGCCGAAATGTTTCCGAATCTTCTGCGAGTTTTTCGAGGCCTGGTTTGCCACAATTTCGCCGAGAATTTATCAGTGTCTACCGGCTTCGCTCGTGAGGCCAGGGTTCCGTGCAAAAAATAGGCACCGCTGAATGGAAACGCGTTGATTCTGTGCAAAGAATGCGCAGGTGATGGCCCAAACCACGGCCAAGACCTTACTTTGTGAACTGCAACTGTTTGAATCTGTTCGTATGTTGCTTTGTTTTTAATTGTTGACGTTTTTCCTTGATTTTGGATGATTCTATAATATTCTATATAGATTGTATAGCAGATTTATCCCCTCTCCAGACTTCGTGCGAGCCTTGAAAGTCGCTGCTTGTCCTTGCTTCAAAGAAGGTTTGGGAAGTGCAATGCTGGAGTTGTTGAAGTCTTTCTCGGGTTCCATTGTTCCATGGAGATCCATGAAGCATCAGCCATGAGGTAGATGGATGGATAGCATCCGATGGGCATCGCAGAAATCTTTTGGGACCTTTTAATGTCTGTGGCATAGGCAGGAGGACATCGAATCTTGCCGCTGGCACCCCCAGCACAAGCAGGTGCAATGCAAACCTGTCTCTTGTGAGTGCTTTTGTGTGGTCCTCTAACAGGCTGGTCGGCAAATGACAATTGTCAGCTCTATGCCGCTCTGGCGCAGTTTGACAGTTGTTTTCAGCTTCGGTCAGATGCTGCCTCTACAAGTTAGAGCATGGTCAGAGTCTCGATCCAGCCCCTGCAGAATGGCTCAGTGGCAAATACTTTGCCTTCCTTGCAACTCTGTTTAGTATGTTTACCTTGATGTACCCTGTATTCAGATGTATTCAGAGTATTCAGGGCTAGTGGAAGATGTGGAAGTCAATTTGTCTCTGCCAAACACATCATTTTCAGTGGCAGATTACTCAACTCCTGGCACTGGTGGACCTGGACGGAGAGGATCCGCTTCTCTCCTCAAAGGCGGGCTGATCTGGTTCCAATCTGACTACGCGTCGCTTGTTGCGTCGATGCGACACCTCCGTCTAGGTACTCTGTGATCTCGCGTTGAGGTGCCCCTGGCATTGGACTTGCAAAATTCATCAGAATTCCAACAGTACCCTCTGGTAATTTAATATATAGGTATTGAAGATGGCCATTTATAGTTGATTTACCTATGAAAAATGGGGACTTTCCATAGCTTTTTGTATGTTTACCAGAGGGTACCCAAACATTCCTGCTCCATAGGTTCTCAAACCAAGTGACCTTTTCTATCCTTTTCTGTTTGATACACCCTGCAAGGTGCATAGACTCCACACCTGCAGTGTGCGCAGTTGCAGGTGCCAGCAACAAAGCCATCATTTTGCAAATAGTAAATATGATGTAAATATGTAAACATACCCACATATACCCACATATACCCACCATTACCCACCATGACCCACCCATCCGTGGTGACTTGGGGATGGCCGCCATGGCCCGCAGGTCTTGCTCTTGCTGGCTCTGCTGGTGCTGTTGCTGGCACTATCTTGGGTGGAGCGGCCAGCGTTCAGTGGGGTGTGAGGCGAGGCGACTTCCGGCGAGTTGGACTGGAAAAACATCAGTCAGAGTTGTGTCTCTTGATATGGCTATGTTCGTTTACCATGGCTATGTTCGTTTACCAGAAGGTAAATTCAGTGATGAGAATCTTAGTATACGAATATAATATATGGTTATGGGTCAAAATTAAAGAATTGGGTTACCACAGATATAGGTCTAGGTTTAGTATTAAGCATCCATGTATTGGGGTACCTAATTTTGACCCGTCCCCATATATATATATACCCAAGTAGTCCCAGGTCTATTCTTTTTATAGACATTAGGTATACGATGGTATACGTATATACATTCGCACATGTCCCTGTGTCATGCCCTGTCACGCCCCACCACCTATACCTACCAGTTGAAACATGTTAAAACAACAGCGTGTGCACATGGACATATCCCAACTTGAACAAAGGTCCTGAAATTAGAAACATGTTTATGCCCAGGA
>Ga0126342_10013762_pt1 | contig 14303 bp, 11 predicted proteins | sample Cyp1metagenome_FD_92528 | JGI IMG/M metagenome (GOLD analysis project Ga0126342, IMG submission 92528) | Coral microbial communities from Lord Howe Island, Old Settlement Bay, Australia - Cyphastrea 1 metagenome | ecosystem: Host-associated > Invertebrates > Cnidaria > Coral ...
GTGCATTTGAAACTATGGTGACTGAATATCGTGAAGGTCAAGAGAAGACCAGGGCCAACAATCGGAGCGCCCCAAGAGTTGGTATACGATAAGAACATGCATCATGCACATAATTGTAGTGTCCCCCAAAGTTAGACCATTTTCGCATTGAAACCCATGCTGACTTGGGGATCCCCCATGACTTAGGAAACACCGTATTGTGATGTTGCAGAACATGTTGTGGTTCAACAAATCAGCTGGCCATGGCCAGGATGGGGATTATCCCTTCAGCTGGCACCTTCGCGGACGGAAGCGCAACTGGGAACTCAGGCGCCGGCCTCAGAGCAATTGCAGTACTGGGTGGCCGCAGGGCGCATTGAAGAGGTCTTCAAGTTGGAATGGTTACATCATGCTACATCATGCTACATCATGCTACATCATGCTACATCCACTGAAAGTGACATCCCAACAGTTGAATCCTTCAACTTCCATATTTTGGGTTTCTTGATCCTTTGGCCAAGCTGTGGGTCTGAGGATGCAGCTCCAGTTCAAGGTGCTTCCCAAGGCGCAGTTCACCCTGCTTCGCTCTTTTGGTCGGGTGTCATGTCCAAAATCCAGACACACCTACAAAACACCAAAGAAAACTGGCAAGAATACGTAAGGTCACGTAACACGAAAAAGTAAACTGGCTAAAATCTCAGTTCACCACTGTTTTTTGAACCAAATTTTCGGTTCGATCGTTCTCAAAAAACTTTCCCCACAGGCTACCAGCTACTCCCGGCAGGAGCCTCTGTTCTTTGCCTTGGAGCTGAGCCGTTTCGTGGAGGTGTCGGGTGTCACCCGCCAGGTGCAAAAGGCGCCCAGCAACCCATGGATTCATATAACCGGGGGTTTCCCAAAATATGGGTACCCCAAACCATGGTTTTCCCCATTGATATTTGGATGATGAAATGCCCCCCCCTAAAATTAAGAACACCTCCAGATTTTGATAGTTGTTGATAGAGTTTTTGGTTGCTCATTTGAATGTGATGATCCCTCTGATCAGGTGATGCATGTAACCCATATCCCAAAACACAAATTTAATGATCCCTATTGGCAGTTCATGTCCCATTTTTGATCCAAATGCATCTGTGGTGATCTTTGATGATTGTTTGTCTTTGAACCCAACCCTACTTTGGTGATGGCAGGCTCTGGTGGCGGCATGCCAAGCCGCAGGGGAGTGTTATCACTCCAATGGTAACTCTGACTGCAAGAAGGAACATGAAGGAACAAAAAGCACAGTTGGCTAGAGAACAGCTCGGCTTGTCTTTGATATTTGTTGGTTGATTTGGTGGCCTTTTCTCCTTCCAAACTTCCACTGCTCAGGTCAGGATCCCAGCACCCTGCTGGCCGGTCGGGAGCCAGAACCGCCCACCTTCGCCATGCCTCTATATGCCTTTGACCAGTTTGAGGTCAGGGCCGGAGGAAGGGTCTTTGCCAAAGGCAAGGTTCCCCTTAAACAGTTTTCCCTAGATTTCCTAACGTTGATCTTTTCGGCACCATAGTCTGGGATGGGTTTTTGTTGATTGAGGTAGAGTTAAAGACTTCCCCGCAGGTCTCCCGCAAGGGAACGGAGCCGGACCTGTCGGGTGACCTCGAATCCGTTGGAATGCGTCGGGCGACACAGGGCCGGCGCATGGTCCTTAACGCCTGGTCCACAGGTCAGGGACTTCTTGGGGCCTTAGGGGTTGGGAGTAGGCAGTCTTGCAGGTGAGGGGTGGTTTTGTTTTAGATTTTCAAGACAGCACATGTTCCAAAAAACCAAGGAACAACACGGATGACTCAGCCACTGAAGATGCTGAGGGTAGCACTGAAGACTAAGCTGAATCAATTCTGTCAGATGTTGATCGCAAGGCAGAAGCGATGGTGCAAAGAACTACATGGCGGCCCTGAAGAAGGCTACAGTCTATAGAGCTGAGTCTTTTGGGTCGCTGAAAATGGACCTCTTTGTTTTGGGTGGATGCAAACAAACAGGTGTTTCTGAGAATTGGGATGCCTCATAATGCCCCAAACCACAGGTTTCCCTGAAAACAACGAACATGTTCGGATAATATCGGGGTGCCCAATTTCAAGAAACTCCTGTTTGGAGACTTCTTTGAGAGAGGATGCCTGGAGTTGTGTTCCGAAGGGGTGAGTCTGACATGTATAGCCTGTATAGCATGCTTTGACAATGGACATGGTGTGGATGTTATGTATGAGTTACCCATTGCATTAGGTTTTTCGTCATGCAAGATTGGAGACCCCCAAACCAGGTTTCCGCACTAGAAAGGAACTCCCTTTGGCAAGTGAGGAGGCCCCAAGTAAGTGAGGAGGCCCCAAGTTCTTGAAACAGCCACTGAGTGAGTACTACTATTACGTACAATTATCAGTACGATTGTTCTTTTGCAATCCTTCCTTCCCTGCAGGCCTTAGCCGAGCTCACCACTGAACACGTGAGCTGCTGAGCGGTTTAGCTGGACACCGAAGAAGTCAGGTCCACAAAACAATGGTGATCTAAGATGATATAAGAATATCCTAATGGGAAAATCATGGGAGTATAATCGTGCAGCCAACAATTTGTGCTGATATGTACGAGTGAACCTGGGTTCACTCGAAATGTCGTTCCATTTAATCGAGTTCAGAACAGGATTCCCATAGGGGATTATGATCCCAAGATTTTTTGGGTAGGACCCCATGCCTGGAGGTCTACACCTTCTGCTTCTGGGGTGTGTCGCAATTCCTGGATTGCATCCGTGGGCGGCCCCAGGGGTCCAGTTGTCATAGGATTCGATCCCTTGGTAGATGACCCCGACAGGCTGGGAGATCACCGGAGGAATTGTTCCCGGCATGACGGTGGACTTCAATAGGCGGCGACGCGTGACGCTCGCGGCATGGGCTTTGAAAGGGGGGCCTTGGATTTTGCAGCCATGTTTTTTGTGTCTTTGGATCATTTCAATGATCTGAACCTTCATAGGACATTCATTTTGTGAAATTACTGCTGCCTTGATTCTTGGATCGCCAACATAAAGCACCTGTGGTGTGGAGAGGCTCTGTGGCTCTCCACCAGTGTACTTCAGCGTCTATGAGCTCAACGACTCAGGAGCCCTCTCCGTGCCGAGTTTCCGCCTTTAAACGTCTTGGATTTCCGAGTTGACAGCGCTGCACCAAAGAAAGCCTGAAAAGTGAAGTGGGTTGGGAAGCTTCAACTGACCCATGAGGTACATTGACATCCAGTTGGTTTTTCATCTGATGCGTATGGGTCAAAATCACTGACCCCCCAACAACGACAACGCTTAATATGCAGGAGAAATTTTGAGGATCCACCGGTACTTCCTTTTAACATCTCTTAACCCATACCCAACCGATTTCTTTGACTCGCCTTGTGGTGGCCTGTCCAACATCAGGAAGTGAGAAGCGCCACTTGAAGTCCCGCAAGAGGAGACCCAGCTGGACATTGAATTGTCAGTGGGTTGTTTGGCTGGTTTGTTTGAAATATGAGTTGTACTTTGGTTGGTTAGCTAAGGGAATCACTACCTTTTTTTTTGGCCAAACTCGAGGATTCAAAAAGCTGACAAGTTCATATATATGTATATATATATACATAGATGGATGGATGGATGGATGGATGGATAGATAGATAGATAGATAGATAGATTTCATACATATTCCACAGGAATGGCTTGCAGCGTCATAATTGTGAGTGAGTGCGAAGGCAGTCACTCTTAGAATCACTTGGATTCTGTCCGAGTACACAAGTAATTACATGAAGACTACCAGAACTGCTCGATTTGAGTTATTTCAATCTGTTTGACTCTGACAATTTTTCGCTTCGCATTCTAGAATTCTTAGTTCGGCCATTGATCAAAGCCATGTGTTTGGGGGGGCAATGGCTCTCTTTCCTTGCAGGAGCTACTTCCGAGTAGCGGCCTGGAGTGCACTGCAACCACCTGCAGAGGCCGTGGGCCATGAGTTGGACCCATAAGTATCACCGGGATGATCCATGATTTGTTCGTTTGCCGAAACTGTGTTGCACTTGGATGATTTTGATGTTGGGTTTAAGATGGTTGAAGCCAACCAATGTTGTTCTACTAATTATGCCCTGCTGTTCAATAGATTCAGAACCCTTTACTAACTTTACTTCATTGGACTCCAAGTCACTGAGGCCTTCATTTTTGAATTGGTAAACTCACACTTGCCAGGGTTTGTAGTTGGGGTTCCTGCACTCTATGGCTAAACAACCAGCTGCATGGTGCATTCCCCCCGGCAGCTCCAGAAGCGCTTCCAGGCACCTGAGAAACCGTTTACCAATGACGACTTCAGCTGGGACGGTGGCTTTGATTTGCTGGACTGGGAATTCGCTGCGAGTCACTTGGGGATTGGTAAACATGGTTGAACCTGTGTTGGACCTTCAAGACGACAGCTTGACTTCTGATTTGGTGGATTGCCAACATTCTTTTATAAGTTTTCAAAAATGTTTTGGGGCGCGCGAGTTTGATTCTTACCTGCTGGGATCCGTGGAGGATGCAATAGGGTAGCGGGTTGACCGGATGAATGGCGGCTTTATATATTCGGTCCATCAGCACTGTGCGAAGGGGCATGCAATTCACTGGCTTCTTTTCCGCCACTTTTACACATGTTGACAAATTTCACGGCATCACTTGGCATCACCTCTGATTTCTCACTGTTTGGTGTGCTTCATCGTTGGTGAAACCTTTCTGCCCGACTGGCACCGTTCAGAGTCCCGGGATCTCCAGTCATTTGGCAGGACTTAGATCCCACACCAGCACCGGCCACGGGTGGGTACGCCGCCGCGCCAAAGACAGCAGAGGCGTCTGTTGGAAGCTCTGGATGGCCGGGGGTGGACTCCGCCAGCTGTGGACTTGCCAAACTGACAGTGGGGGCTGACCCCAGGAATAGTGGGGCTAGTACGGGCATTGTGACATAGCTAGATTTGCACTGAGCCAGCGCCAAGGTCGACCTGCTGGGGCTGGGATGATGCTGGGAGCGAGAGGAAAAACAGCCGTCCTTGGCGGGCGTTGAATTAGAGATCTCTGCAATGGAAAGGAAGCATGACAGGATTTCTGATGGAGGGACCTGCTGACCCCAGGCTGCAGCCTGGCAGCCGGCCCTGGCTTTGTTGGAGTCAATGCCGGTGGCAGGCAGATGCTGCAGGGATTAGGTGGGCGGGCGGGTTTCCGGAGTTTCCTATCGTGGTACTACCGGATTTGTTCCATTTTTACGGGCTACAATTTGGCTGAGTCATGTTGGTCGAAGTGGCGAAAATGGAGGGGTCAAGGCAGCCATGACACATAGCATCTCCTGAGATTCTGCAGTGATTCCGCAGTGATAGTGGTAGGACTTGCTCCAGTCAGACAGCAGGGGTTTCGTGTCAGGCCTGGAAAGGAATGTCATCAGCTTCAATACCACCATGACAGCTTGTGCCCGAGCTCGTCATTGGCAGGAGCCGGGAGCAGACTGATGGGCGGTGGGAAGGATGACATGTGTTGAGGAAGAATTCCTTTTTCTCACTGCAATCAACACGATTATTCTTCACCAGCAGTCAGTTTTTGGAAGTGGGAAAGGACCCAGCTTCCGCATAGAGGAAACAAAACATGGATGTTGAGCAACTGATCCATTCATCATTTGCTGGAAGGTGAGCTTGGAGCTGCTGGGGAAGATGGAAGAGAGTAGCATCCAATCCAGCCATTGACCCAGCTGGCCACAGCGTTGGTGTTGGTTATGCCTTGCAGAAATATCCATCTCTCCGAACATCATGGCTATATTATATACATATTCTATAGTTTTCAGCACTCGGGAGAACTGGTCGCTTAGGTGCTGCGACTCTAGGAGCTGCTGTTTCAGCCTGCGAGCGCGGTGGGGCACCCAGCTGAAGCGTAGCCAGGAGCCAGTTGCGGTGCATTTTGAGTTTAGGTCGTGTGATTGTAAAGCGGTGAAGACCTAAAAGTATCAACCGCTTCACACACATCACATGTCCATCTTCTCAAATCTATCTATGTTGCTATATATATATAATATTTATATAACATATTATATTTTATTTGCGGTATATCATACATTATATACTTTATATCATATATTATGTATTATGTTTTAATACTATATATGATGTATTATGCATTTAAGTCTATTTAAGTATTATATATACATTTCTTGTATTATATATGATATGACATGTAATACATTTAAAACTTTATATCATTTATTATATATCATATATCATATATCATATTAAACATTATACATTATATTATATTATATTATACTATATTATATTATATTAAATTACATTATATATATATTATTTTATATGATATATTATACGTTATATATTATATATTATATATTTAATATAATATATTATATATTATATATATTTACATTATACATTATATGTTTTATATTATATATTAAATATTAGCAAGTTTCACGAGCTCGTGGGATTTTGTGATTTTTAGGAAATATTGGATATCAAGGTCAAGATGCAATATTTGGTGCAGTGTACGTGCACAAGGGTTGCACGAAAAAACTTCAGCGTCATGGTTTGCACGGGTTTGCACTGGATCAGCCTTCCATAAATGGAATTGGTCCAATTAATCGTTCAGAAAAATTGAAACGGTCGGAAACAGCCGGAAACATGATCAGGCCAAAACTTGTCCAACCCGCATTTTTTAATAAACATTTTCGCGCAGCGCAGTTTTTTTTTGAAGGTCCAAAGGTGTCCAAGGGGAAAGGTTGGAAGCAGTCGGAGATATTATATTATATATTATATATTTTATATCATATATTATACTATTAAATATTATATATTATATATTCTATATTTTTATATATTATATTATATTATATTAAATATATATATATTTTTTTTTTAAATATGCTATATTATATTAAATTAAATTATATTATATTACATTAAATTATATTATAATTTATTATATTATATTATATTATATTATATTATTATATATTTTTATTGCTTATATTATATTATATTATATTAAATTATATTATATTATATTAAATTATATTGTATTATATTATATTATATTGTTTTATATTTTTTTAAATATTATATATTATATTATATGTTCCCGATTCCCAGTGGCCCCCCCATGGTATGGTACCCCTGGTACCCCCACCAAATCTACCATTTGCATGCTGTTGCTGCATTTGAGTCGTCGAGTCCGATTTGCATGCTATTTGAGCCACAACCTTCGACTTGCACCTTATTTGCAGCAGTTCAAAGCCATATTTTACCTTTATAGATACGGCCTACGTCCTAGCCATAACGTATTGTATCCACATGCCTCTTTTTCTACCTGGTATACCTATATACAAGCCATAGCGTATCTATTTACTATTCATCAGTTGCCTATGATTGATGTATTACCGGTACTATACCCACACATAGAACCTATATAGTATTTATAGCGTAGCTATATAACACGTATGTTCTGGTTTAAACAGATAGATAGATCGATAGATAGATAAATAGATAGATAGATACATACATATATATATACATGTATATATACACACTAATGCCTACACGCATGTGCAGCATCGAAAACCACCAGAACCTCCACCCCCCACCACAGGGGGGAGGAGGCAACCACATACTACCTAATCCATCGTACTTATACTGTGCTACATAAACATGCATAGCAACGACCCCCAAGCTATCAATATACCTTTATTTATGGTGAACATTCATATATTTCATGTGTAGTACCAAAATCGTGTATATATATATATATGAGTATAGAAATAAATAGATAAATAAATATTTTGATAGACAAATAAATAGGTTAAAGTATCTGAATATATATATATATATATATGAGAATGAATATATATATATATATGAGAATGAATATATACATATATATATATTTCATATGTATATATGTATGTATAGATACAAATACCTTGTATATTCCATATATAATGCATACAAACTACCTACAGTCTATCTATCTATCTATCTATCTATCCATCCATCAAATCAAATCAAATCTAATCTAATCTAATCTAATCTAATCTAATCTAATCTTAATCAAATCTAATCTAACCTCAATCTAATTTTAATCTAATCCAAATCTAGTCTTAATCTAATCTAGTCTATCGATCGATCGATCTATCTCTATCTATCTATCTATCTATCTGCCTACACATGTATGACCACCCAGTTGCTACTCATTTGGCGCCAGGTTATTATATTGCTTATCCATGTTTTATTGCTTGTATAGATTTCATTTTTAACCTCCTCCCCACCCACCCACACCACAGGGGGGGGGAGGGGGAAACCATGATACCGTCACACCCCCCATACCGCAGGAGAGGGGTACAATGACCATGGGTGGGGGGGAGGGGGGGATCCGGAACCTGGAACGTATATACTACATATCAGATCTACATCAAATATCTATCAATTTAATTAATGTAATCTAAGTTGTGTTATCAAATTTGTCCATGGGTATCCATATCTCCCATCTGATGCTTTGACTCCAAGGCACGCACTGGACAGGTGCCATACACCTGCTGCAGGAAGCTTGGCGCAAGGGGCCGGGACGCCCGAAGTGCGGGTGGCGCCCTTGTTCCAGCCTTGGATGGATAGGGCATTACCCCAAGGGCCCCAAGATGCCTCCAAACTTGTGACGGTCAAGACACCCATTATTTGCGGATCCAATGACGTCCTATGGGTCTTAGATGGTCTTTTTGTCCAGGCCCTTGCCCAATGTGCTGGCACTGAGTGCTGCTATGAACGCCTGTGGCCAGGGCCAGCGTCCGGAGCCCTGGGTGGAGGTCCTCAGACTTGTGTGTTTTTCATTGTTTTTTCTACTGATTGGTAGTTGGGTAGCCATTTGTTTTCTTGATTTTTCTTGTGGATTCAGGGAATTTCACTGCCATTTTTTGAAGCGCCCAGTTGTATTTGGATGGTTGGGATGGTTGGGATGGTTGGGATGGTTGGGATGGTTATTGAACGGTTCTGAAGAGTTCTTATCTCCTGATTTGTCCATATTTGATCATATTTGCAGCTGAAAATGACCCAGTTTCAAAACCGCCATCTGTGAAGGCTGGGACCTGAGTCTTCAACTACTTGGAGAAGCCCAGGGGCCGAAGACTCAATGCGCGAGGTCCAAAATGTGTCAAGATTTGAGATTTTTCCCACCAAAACCATATCTTGGCATTGGCATTTTCTAAGAACACATAGTTCATTTTTTCTTGGTGTACCTGGGTATCTGGGTTTGACCCTTAATGAAACCACAAATCTTTTTTTATTGTCCCGACGTCTGTTTTTTTGGGGTGACAAGCCAGCTTTGACCCACATCCACGTGACCAAGACGCGCAACTGGATGTATCCAGGGCCATCAATAGAAATGGTGGTGCCACGGGGATGTGCGCACGTCAGAAGGTGTTTTTCAAATGTTCTCCTGTTTCAACATGCACAAGGACATAAATACAAAATTTGGGGTCACATACACACAGAGATACTGCTTTTGAGATACATCTAGCAAAACTTCCCAAGTTGATGGAGCGACTTGCTCAGAGTCAGTCAGCTCTTGATGTGGCGCGTCCTGACTTTGAACCACCGAAATTGGAGGGACCCATGGCCGCACCTTGAACTAGCTCATTCTCCATGGGGATCGTATCCCCAAATTAGTTCCCTTCACGCACTGGGTGGGGTACTTTGCCAAGGCACAGCATTGAAGCGGATGCCAGGGACACAGCAGCAACCAGATGGAAGGAGACACCATTTCTCATTTCTATTACTATTTACTATTTTCCTGGAGCTCCTGCAAGTATTTGAGTATTTTTGAGTTTGGAGTTTGGAGACCTTTCAGTCTAAGGGAATCACCTACAACTGTGCGGTTGGGGCTTGCGCAAGAGCAAGAAGGTCTGCAATTTGCGGTTGAGGGTGACTGGAGAACTGATGCCCAGAACTAGCAATCTGAACGCTTCCTGTGGAGTCTTGTCACTGGTACAGCTAGAATAATTTCAGAATGGAAATGAACCAGTCCGGGACAGGAGACTCCAAGAATATTGCCTTAGATAACAAGCAGAGACCTTCAAAGACAGTCATGGTTTTGTTCACTCCCATCACGTGCACATGATGCCATGGCCATATTGGCGGTGCGCAGCGATTTTATTATCTGCAGGTGGGAAGAGACATTGGTGCTGCTGTCACTTAGCTGGATCAGTTTAAGAGGTCTGCTGATTTGATTGCCAAGTGATTATTGTGATTCATTGGAGCTATCACCTTACATTCTTTAGGGCTAGCTGTACTTCTAGCAATTTTTTGAAGCGGACTAACCCCGAAGTGAAGGTCCGACATGCGAAGTCGCGACCTTGTCCCAGACTATGTCACACACAAGGCACCTGTATGTCTTGAAATGCTTGCAGTTCCATCAAAGAAGCTTCTGTCCATCTCCCGCCACAAAGATGAAGTATGTAGCAGCTGCCCAAAAGAAAGAACCGTTTTAACATTTCATTTGCCACTATTTCAGCGGAATGTTACTTGTCTATGTGGGGGTTGCTACACACTTTCCATGCCGCTGCGTCAGTTGGTGAACACTGCTGTGGCTGACAAAGGCCCAAGCTGCGGGAGTCGGCCTCGCAGGGGATTGGTCAGAAAAACACTGGGACCTGAGATGTGATGTTGGTATATTTTGTATTATTTTGTTATATATATATTTGGCATATCTTGACGGCGTTTAGATGTTAGATGTGTTTTATTTGATATATATATATAATTATATTGATATAAGCATCAACATTTTGTCTACTCAATGGCTTGACCCATACCCAGAGGTTTGCACAACAAGAGACCTTGACTGTCGCCAGATGTCTCAGCTGCAGTGTCAGAGTTACTGAAGCCGGACCAGATTCAGGCGCCATGGGACTAGTCTTGGTGTCAAGGCGCATCATTCTGACAGCTGAAAAAGCTGTCCCAAAAATGGCGCGCTGTCTGTGATGACGGACTTCGGAAAGTTGAGCATTTCTACATGTGAAGGACTGGATCCTTTCCTTTTTCCCACAAGGATTGTTTGCAGGAAAGATCGCCTTTGCAGTCCAAAGGGCTGATGGCAGACAGAAACGAACTTGATGGCAGGCGAGGTTGGTGCGGATTGGTAGTTGGAAATGACAATAACACCGTTGTCATGTATGCTGGCTACGACATCCTGAGAATGACACCCTGCTTTTCATGTCATTATATATAGGAATATAGGGTTTCTCTAGCAGGTACCTTAGTACCACTAGTTCAAAGGAGCTTCGAATTTCTTGGTATAGACTGCTTGCTCAGCTGCTTGCAGGGTGTATGGCCATCGGCCAATCCTGTGTGATGAGGTGGTTGAGGTTGGGAGAAACTGACGCGGCCATAGAAAATTCACCACTGGAACTGATGCAAAGCTCGCAAAAGTGTCGATCGGTAGCTATCTTCCAATCCTCTGCGGATGTACCAGGATGGATGCGATGTGAAACTGAAACTGCCATCCAACACTCAGCCATCAATCCTCAGCCGCTCTGTGGAGGCTTTGCAGCCAAGTGCGCCCTCACCTGTCCTGGTGGATGCCACCTTTGGCCGCGGAGGGCACACCAGGCGACCTGCTATGCAGCGGTATCATGTCTTTGCAGAGAAGGCATTAGATGAATGATGAATGGACCCTTGTTCGTTTGACCCGTTTGACGCCTGTGTTTTTCTTTTGCAGAGGATACAGGGCCAAAGTTGATGACACCCTTACCATGTTGAGTATCTCGGGATCTCAGGGCCCCACACACAGGAGACTGCTGGAAGTGCCAGGGGCCACTGTCGCGCACCAAGTCCTGAGAAGATTGCCCCAATCTGCTGAGTTGGGTTTGTCGCAAAATAGGGTACCCCCAAATCCAACAGCTTATCATATGCCATATGCTTCCCTATGAAATGGCAATCTTCAGAAAAACCCATTTCAGTGGGAAAGTTGATGAACGCGGTGCATAGCTTTCGGAGCATTCCGATATCGTGGGAAACAGTACGTTTGCCTGCTTCCTGACGCAAGGAAGATATCACCACGGTTTTTTTGTGCAATTGAAGAAAGGACGCTTACGTTAGAAATCGATTAACAACCCCGCAATTCCCAAGATCAGCTGAATCAAGGTCGGATTTCCACGGTTTCCATTTTCCTGGTTGCTTTAAGTATAGTAGTAACCCCTTTAATGCCTGGGTCATGTGGGTGAGATACACCATGCCAAGGTCTTTGCCCTTGATGTGGACCCCACGGCCATTTCGGAGGTCGGCCAAATGCAGCAGCCTGATCTGTGGCATTTCGGTGGTGGTTTTTTGGGCACTTTGGGAAAGGGTAACTTGATCTATTTTGAGTGTACTTCACTGTATGGTGACTAGCTATAAAGCTATAAAATGCTATAAATATATTTACACTTTATGGATCTATAATCAATTATATTGGATATTATATCGATCTATATAATGATATAAGAATCAGTTGATGTGCTTCACAGTTTGCTTTCGCTACGCTGCTACGCGTCAGAAGTCATTCAGAGGGATCACCTGCGGAGGCAAAGCGACTAGCCTCGCAAGAGCCACGGCTGGTTCCTGTGCAGCACAGCTGGAAAATCTTGGGAAAGGGAGGTTGGGGATGATCGTTTAAGGTTTTTCAAAGTGGAGTTTCTTCCGGGCCAAAACTTAGGGTGAACTTGCCAAGATCAATTCGATTCACAGTTCGGCTACACTTGTCGGATGGATTGTTGGCGTTGGAGATTGTAAATTATATAACTATGGTGAAAACGATGATCTCACCCTTCGACAGGAAAGTGCAAAGTCAAAGTGTCATCCAGAACTCCACCATGATGTGACCGTCAATGTCATGCAAACGATTCAACGCACGGACTCTGGGTATCGTTTGGCCGGGCGGAATGGCACACAATTGATAGACTATGGCGCACTGCTTGCGTGCCTGTGATAGACTATGGCGCATTGCTTGCGTGCCTGTGATGGACTATGGCGCATTGCTTGCGTGCCTGTGAATATCCTTGTTGTTGTGCAACTATACATTTCAAATGCAGACTTTCAAACGGCAATATTGCTATCATACTGTACTGCCTCCGCAAAGGCATGCAGCATTTGGAGATCTTCAAGAGGCGGGGCATGAAACCCAGGCAACCCTGTGACCTGGCATCGATGATTTTACATGGTGATTAAACATACGTAAGTATGGAAGATAGCCCATTTATATCCATTTATAGATGATTTACCTACTAAAGATGCTGCGATTCCGGAACTATGTTAAGATACCAGCGGCCATTTGGGGTCCACCCATTTCGGGAGGCACTTCCTCCTGGCACCCGTCTCCATGCGCTTCTTGCGGATCTTGGGGTTTCGTCCCCCCAATTGGTTGGGGCGCCCAGAATAGTAACACCTGGAAGTCGTTTGGATGTGGTGGTCGTTTAGCTGGCGATTGCATTGACTCCGAGGACCAGAAGCACCGCGGATTCTCACCCATTGAGGACCGAGACATCCCAGACCGCTTGAGCTGCACACGGCGTCAGAATCGCCCAGCTGCATAGGACGGGCCTTTGGATATGCGCATGCTTCTTGGCAGCATGTGTTCAGATGCTTTGGAACTCTTTGCATCTTGCAAAGTCCTGTTTGGTCTTGGGCTTGCACTCAAGATGAAGCACCCTAAACACCCTTCAAGCATTTTGTTGGAATCTTCCCAAGTCAAAATTAGGTCATGTTGCTAGCGAGTTTCCTTATCAAAAGCACTTTCAGGTCTCAGGTCTTTCCATTGATGACTTGCGTTCGCCAATTAGGAACCCACCTTGAATCAACAAATTTCGGCCCCAAGGAATCCAGATGTCGGAATACCCGCGTCTGAATGGTTAGAAACAGTGTGCGGATGCCTGGACTTGAGGCGTAGGCACCAAAAAACAATAAGTAGGGATCAAAAAAAACTAGACGACGGTTGGCCCGAGAGCGAAAAAGATGTTATTCAAGCAGCTCTGAGGATGGTAGTCGTAAAAGATAGTCGGTGAATAGTTGGTGAATTTTATATGAGCTATGGAAGGATATGGTGTGAAAAAGTAAGATTGACTAAGAAGAGGATACTTGGTAAAGGGCATCAGATGACACGTGTCTTGCAACCACAGAGAGAAAGAGAGAAAGAGGGAGGAGAGAGAGAGAGAGAGAGAGAGAGAGAGAGAGAGAGAGAGAGAGAGAGAGAGAGAGAGAGAGAGAGAGAGAGAGAGGGAGAGAGAGAGAGAGAGAGAGAGAGAGAGAGAGAGAGAGA
>Ga0126342_10013763_pt1 | contig 14303 bp, 12 predicted proteins | sample Cyp1metagenome_FD_92528 | JGI IMG/M metagenome (GOLD analysis project Ga0126342, IMG submission 92528) | Coral microbial communities from Lord Howe Island, Old Settlement Bay, Australia - Cyphastrea 1 metagenome | ecosystem: Host-associated > Invertebrates > Cnidaria > Coral ...
TCTATCTATCTATCTATCTAATCTATCTAATCTATCTAATCTATCTAATCTATCTAATCTATCTAATCTATCTAATCTATCTAATCTATCTATCTATCTATCTACCTATCTATCTATCTATCTCTCTCTCTCTCTCTCCCCGTCTGTCTCTCTCCCCGTCTGTCCGTCTGTCCGTCTGTCCGTCCGTCCGTCCGTCTGTCTGTCTATCTACCTGTCTATCTGCAAACTTGAAAACGAAGCTATTCTGCGAGACTTCCTCATTTTTTGAACTTGACAACATCCAAAACTAAGCAATTCTGCGAGATTTCCTCAATTTTTGAACTTGACAACATCCAAAACAAAGCAATTCTGCGAGACTTCTTCAATTTTTGAACTTGACAACATCAAAAACAAAGCAATTCTGCGAGACGTCCTTCAAAAATGGAAAGTTGAGTGCAGAGCAGACGGCCTCGTACCAATGCGTTTTGCGATTTTTCGACTCCACCTGTCTAAACTACTGCGCCTGCCACGAAAAAGTGATACCGGGTCATTCGAAGTGCTGCACCTGTCACGCAAAATCATCTCAGCAAACCCGAAGATCTGATGCTCCAAAATGCAAGCCCTCTCAGGAAATCAGCCCCCGGACTTCCTAACAGCTCTGATGAACATGTCTCTTGTACTGCGCCTGCCACGGAAAATGCATCTTTACAGATCCTCTTCAAATGTCCCACGCCTGCCATCGTTTTTGGAAATGCTACAAAGCCCTCACGTCTTGCTCACTTTTGACAAGGTGCACAATCCCGTGCGCCTGCCACGCGAAACGACATCTGAACGTCCAAAAGTGCTCCGCACCCCTCACTTTTTGTGCACTTTTGACTTCGAAATGTGCTTCGCGCCACAACAGCGAAGCACTTTTGCGACATCTCAACTTCCAAAAGTGGTCCGGAGCTGGTGTGTTTTGTACATTTTGACTTCGAAATGTGCTTCGCGCCACAACAGCGTGCAATTTTTCATCTCTCATCTGCCCAGCGGGCTCCGCACCAGCCGCTTTAGCGAGCCTACTTTTCGACCCTCCGGAGCCACAAATCATTGGAAAAACAAAGTGTTTCGCGACTTTCCTACCTTTTCGCTTTTCTGAGACTTTCTCTTTTTTGATCTTCTTTCTTCTTCTCTTCGCTTCTCTGACTCTTCCCACCTCTGCTTTTCATTTGTCCATATTGTCGGAAGCTTGACTTCTAAACTTCCTTTGAATATATATATATATATATATTTATTTATTTATTTATCTATATAAAATTATATAAATCTACATATGTATATATATATATATACATATTAATATTATATATAATATACATATGTTATAAAGAGAGAGATAGATAGATAGATAGATACATATATCATCCAAACATATCCAAACTATTTACCAGATACAATGTCATTCTTGTTGCTTCATGCAACCAGCTGCCTGGCCCGAACAGTTGCTATAATTCTGAAGCTGAAATGGGGTCGTCATGAGAGGGTCCCCCTACGATTCCACGGACTTTTGGGGAAAATGATGCAAAAAATGTGCCGTTGTCATCCACTATAGCTAAGAACTTGCCCAGCTTCGACAAGGGCTGATGAAACAAAATGCGGAAACATTGTCCACCAATCACGGGCGACCACTCCTTGGTGTGACAGTGTAATGACCCAGCATGATCAGGTGCAACCAAAAAAATGTGACGCCAAGAGAAGATGGGCAACCGATTTCTCCTCATTTTGGATGATGAAAAATAATTTATTTAAACTCTTGTCTTTGCAGTGCTACTAGTATCTGAAGTTTCAATGTGTTTCAACATGTTTCAACCACCTTAATTAAACTGTTTTTTCACTAACCACGTGCACCGTCTACTGATCAAATGATCCGACCATTCCCTGACAAGATTGTTATCTCATCAACGTGGGCCCTGTCTCTTTCAGCATCTTTCAGCCACCGCAAAGTGGCATTTTGCAGCAATGTGATAGCATCAGATTCAGGCCCATAGCATTCAGGCCCATCACTGCACGAGCCACTGCAGTCTTTCCAGTGCATGGATACAATATGATACAATTATCATAAGAGTCGCACATCAGCAATCTGCGCCCAGGACTTCACCAAGCGTCTGACAGACCCAGCTCCTCCTCCTGCAGCGCCTTCCTTACATCAGGAATGCTACGGAGTCGCTCTTCCGCTTGCCACCAGCTGAGCTCCATGGTTAAACCTGGGTGAAACCCGCTTGCCGCATGCCCCACCATGCTTGCCTTTAAAAGCTAAAATCGACTTGCAATGAAAAGAGTTCTTGAAAACGTTGACTTCAGCTGCTGGGCTCTTGTTTTTCGAGATGCACTTCATTTTCCATGCAGTTCCTCTTCATGGACCCCATTCTTCGGTCCCATGACGAGCAGCTGCTTAAAAACTGGAAGAGGGCCTCCTGTTGATCTGCAACCTTGCCAGCGCTTCGCTTGGTCACGGGCTCATGGTGGGAAACATCCTGAATGATTGGATTGGGACAGGGGAAAATATGGGAAAATCGTGTTTCTTACCTGTGAATAGAAGGTCTCTTGTTCTTTTTCCTTCGTTCAATTCTGGGACGGAATCACTGAAGATGAAATGCAAACGCAACCCACATGCCAGCCATAGTTCTGTTCTTCAAGTTTGTTCAAGGTAAAATCGAGAGAAACGCCGTGATTTCCTTGCAAGCTGGCCATGAGTCCATGATTTTCCATGTTTTTCCATGATTTTCGGGACCATCCCCTGAGGAGATTGACACCATAGCTACGATACCCCAGGATTCCCAAGGTCCTCAGCCAGGCCATCATTCCCCGTTTTGACACAGCCCACATCACATGGTTGGTTGAATTCCCATAGATTCCCATACCTCACTGTCTCACCATGATTTTCTCCATTCTTGAACAAAGCCAGATAATTTATAAGGATAGGGTTATATAAGACCAAGGGAACAACCCGGAAAATCACCAAGGTAATAGGCAATAGGATTCTGGTTTTGTAAAACCAGTAAGCATTGCTGTTGTACAGTTTCCGGCATGTCAAGGCACAGTGAGGACCGAGACGTACTGAATGAAGTGCAAGGGCGTCAGCTGGTTGAGCTCAGTCACCTGGTCCCGACCGGGACTGCTCAGGTTGATGAATTTCTGATCACTGTTCTCTTGTTGGTTGCGGGTTATGGTTGGGTCCCGTTTTCATCTACCCAACCTGTCCCCAGCCAAAATCATGCCTGGGCACCCATTGCTTGTACCACGACGCTTGGATGTCTCGGTACCATGTGGCTTGGATATCCTGGGGCTCTTCCTCGCAGATCGCCTCTCTGATAACTTTGATCGCGTCCCTCGGCTGTGAACTTAGTCCCAACGGTGAAACCGAGTTTTTTTCCATGCTTTTTCCAAGGGTCCAGCCCCAAATTGGACACTTGTTCTTTGGAAAGGCTAGCAAACCACTTATCTCCTCCACCAAGAATGCAGATTATGAAAAGCGGGTGGCCGGTTTGGCACATGATTTACCATCATTTACCCACAGCTCATGCAATGGCAGGTTTCCCCGTGGCCTGTGACCGAGCATAGTGGGAAAATTGGAAATAACAGGAACATCATCATTGCGAAATCATCCATTTAAAATTTACTTGGTGAACTCTCACGTGTTTTTGGGTCAGCATTAATGTGAGCGGTCAGAAACTCTGACACCCTGCTCATCTCTCCATCGGATGGACCAATAAAGCATCTAGCAGCGGAGACCGCTCTGAATCAGTTAGCCAAACAACAAGCATCTAGTACCTGTTCAGTCGGTTGGATCCCAAGTTTCTTGCGGGATTAATTAAATCATATTAAATGTTTAAACGGATTTGATGCTTCAATTCCAAGAGTGTGTGGTTTGAATAGTTGAATCCCGATTGATGGTCTAGTTTTTCAAATTTAAATTCTTGGGCTCCTAGAATTCAAATTTCAGTGTGTTGTCCCCGGCTACAAACCATGCGAAATCCCATACCGGTAGGTGATATGATACCTCCACTACTGTCTGGATAATTTGACACGGCTATGGGAAATGGCCCATTTCTGTCTATGATTTATCCATTATCCATTACAGCAATTTGATAATAAATTACGAATGGTTATATTAATTATATAAATCAGTGTAATTTTCTATTTATGATCATTTATGATGTTCTACTCCAGCAATTGAATGAATAATGTATGATTATCCACAGCAAACAGTTATATAACAGTTATATGGCAGTGTGTCAAAACCTTGTACCCCTGTAGTTCACATCAAAATAGCTGGTAAATGGATGTTCATCCCCTTAAAAATGGTATTAATAGGTATTGATCCATACCCATATAGTTATGTAGTCATGTAGTCATTAACAGAGGCGATTCCTCCAAGTGTCTCCGCAGCCTTCTTGGCATTTCTGGCCTTGAACTGCGAAACCAGGTCACCAGCCTCCGCAGCTTTCTCAGCAGAGAGCTGCAGGCACTCGGCTTCATAGAGGCTTGCCTTCCTGATTCGTGGTTCAATACGCTTCAACCATCAAAAAGGCCCAAGTCAACTCAGTCAACTTTCCAACAAAATCCTAAAAAATTGGAAGTCAATCGTCAAGAATTGAGATTCATGGACCATCAAGTATGATTTCACCTCCAAACATGATGATTTTGTCCCTGGGATTGACCCTCCGGGAATCTAACATGGTTGGGAATCCACCATTTAAGGGAGTTTACGGAAAATCATTCTTACCGGAAAAAACTGTTTGTTTGAGGTGTCAATGTCCTTAAATCAATCTATTGACAATCATCCTTGCTGGTAAAATTCTTAATTCATCATGCTTGGATTGATCAATCTCACCATATCCATCCAATTTCATCAGCATTACAATCCCATCTTGTTGGATGATATCCCATTAAGAGCCTTGGATAAATCATGATAAATCTCTTGTTGATTGTTAATTGCTTCCCACTAATTATATCAAATTATATCATAATATTCTATTTGGCTGGTGGTTCCAACTCATCTGAAGAATTTTTTGCACGTCAATCCGTCGATCGGGTGTCATCATCCCAAGTCCAAGTAGGCTTAAAGAATATCATCCCAGGCAGGGTTGAAGCAAAAACTCCAAACCACCAACCGGATCTAGTTAATCATTCCTGAACAATTAAAAATAAAAAAAAACAGTGATTCTCCCATTGATATCATTTATAGTTCGAACAGTGTGGAACTCTAGGGCTGCGATTTGCTGCGGTTCTCCCAACCAGTTCAACAGCTATTTCAGGAACCTAAATTAAAGATACCATATACAAGGCCCATTCTTCAGGGTTAAATTTCAGAAAACATCACCACAACTTAAAGGTGCATCCATTCTAGGGTCCTGTCTATCTATCTATCTATCTATCTGTCTGTCTGTCTATCTATCTATCTATCTATCTCTCTATCTATCTCTATCTATCTATCTACATACCTATCCACCTATCCTATCTATCCTATCTATCCTATCTATCCTATCTATCCTATCTATCCTATCTATCCTATCTATCCGATCTATCCGATCTATCCTATATATCCCATCTATCCTATCTATCCGATCTATCCTATCTATCCTATTTATCCTATCTATCCTATCTATCCTATCTATCATATCCATCCTATCGGTCCTATCTATCCTATCTATCTTATCTATGTTCTCTCTCTTCTCTATCTTATCTATATTATCTGTCTTATCTATCTTACCTGTCTTATCTATCTTATTTATCTTATGAATCGTATCTATCTTATCGATCTCATCTATTGTCTCTCTCTTCTCTATCGTCTCTATCTTATCTATCTTCTCTATATCTTCTCTATCTGCTCAATCTTCTCTATCTTAACTATCTTATCTATCTTAAATATATTCTCAATCTTCTCTATCTTCTCAATATTCCCTATGTTCTCTATCTTCTCTATCTTCTCTATCTCCTCTACATTCTCTATATCCTCTATCTCCTCTATCTTCTCTATAATCTATCGTATCTATCTTATCTATCTTATCTATCATATTTATCTGATCTATCTTATCCATCTGATCTATCTTATATATATATATATATCTTATCTATCGTATCTAGCGTATCTATCTTATCTTTCTTTTCCATCTTAACTGTCTTATCTATCTTAGCTATCTATCTATCTTATCTTTCTTATCTATCCTATCTGTATTATCTATCGTATCTATATTATCTATCTTGTCTATCTAATCTAGATTCTATATTATCTATCGTATCTGTATTAACTATCTTATTTATGTTTATCTATATTATATATCTTATCTAGCTTATCTATCTTATCTATCCTATCTATCTTATCTATGTTCTCTCTCTTCTCTATCTTATCTATATTATCTGTCTTATCTATCTTATGTCTTATCTATCTTATCTATCTTATGAATCGTATCTATCTTATCGATCTCATCGATTGTCTCTCTCTCTTCTCTATCTTCTCTATCTTATCTATCTTCTCTATCTTATCTATCTTCTCTATCTTATCTATCTTATCTGTCTTATCTATCTGATCTATCTGATCTATCTGATCTATCTTTTCTCTCTATCTATCTATCTATCTATCTGTCTATCTATCTATCTATCTGTCTATCTTTTCTCTCTATCTATCTATCTATCTATCTATCTATCTATCTCTCTCTCTCTCTCTCCGTCTGTCTGTCTGTCTGTCTGTCTGTCTGTCTGTCTGTCTGTCTGTCTGTCTGTCTACCTGTCTATCTGCAAACTTGAAAACGAAGCTATTCTGCGAGACTTCCTCATGTTTAATCTAATCTATCTAATCTAATCTATCTAATCTAGTCTATCTAATTTATCTAATCAAATCTATCTAATTTATCTAATCTATCTAATATAATCTATTTCATCTAATCTATCTAATCCAATCTATCTAATCTGTCTAATCAAATCTAATCTATCTAATCCAATCTATCTAATCAAATCTTTCTAGTCTGATCTATCTAATCGAATCTATCTACTCTAATCTATCTAATCCAATCTATCTAATTTATGTGATCTATCTAATCTATGTAATCGTAATCTATCCAATCTATCTATCTAATCTAAGCTAATCTAGTCTAATCTAGTGTAATCTAATCAACTCTATCTAATCTATCTATCTAGTCTATCTATCTAATCTATCTAATCTATCTATCTAATCTGTCTAACCTATCTAATCTATCAATATTTGAATTTATCAATCTATCTATCAATCTATCTATCTATCTATCTATCTATCCTATCTATCCTATCTATCCTATCCATCCTATCTATCCTATCTATCCTATCTATCCTACCTATCCTATCTATCCACCTATCCTATCTATCCTATCTTTTCTATCTTATCTATCGTATCTATCTTATCATCTTATCTATTGTGTCTATCTTATCTATCTTCTTTATCTTATCTATATGATTTATCATACCTATCTTCTCTATCGTATCTATCTGTTCTATCTTCTCTATCTTAACTATTCTATCTTATCTTATCTATCTTATCTATATTCTCAATCTTCTCTATCTTCTCTATCTTCTCAATATTCTTTATATTGTCTATCTTCTCTATCTTCTCTATCTCTTCTATCTTCTCTAAATTATCTATCGTATTTATCTTAGTCTTATCCAGCTTATCTATCATATCTATCTGATTTATCTTATTCATATTTTCTATCTTATCTATCTTATCTATCTAATCAAATGGTAAGCACTCAGATCTCCAGATCAGTCTCTGCTGGAGCAGCCAGGCGTTCAGCGCATAGTGCTGCGCCTTTTCCCTGAAGCCTTCGGCCCGCAGGGAGGCGGACATTAACTCCGTCCATTCCTGGGTTCGGATGGGACATATGATGGGGATCTATTGGGGATCAAGTAAGGGGATGTAATGGGATATATATATATATATCTATCTATCTATCTGTCCGTCTATCTTTCTTTCTAATCTGATCTCATCTAATCTATAGTAATCTAATCATCTATCTATCTATGATCTATCTATGATCTATCTATGTATCTATCTATCTATCTGTCTGTCTGTCTGTCTATCTTTCTATCTATCTATCTCTCCGTCTGTCTGTCTGTCTGTCTATCTATATACAGTATATATATATATCTAACCAATGTGATATGATACTTGGGTGTGTCTGAAAATGTTTTTGTTACTTGCAACTTGTCGCCACTTTAAGTGAGAAATGAGACCTAAAACTGGATTTAGGGGGTTCCTAGTTTCAGACCAAAGCACGTGGTCAACCCCAATCATCGATTGCAGTTGTTGAAGGTCTGTTCAGCAGGTTTCACACCAGCTTCCCCACTTTTATATAACACGGAAGCTCAGAATGGACATCTTCAAGAAATCGTCTTCCAGACCCATTTTGGGGCAGTTCTCAGAAGCATTAAAATATCGGCTGACCCCTGAAGTGCCTAGCTGTGCAACCCAACAGCAGGTTCCAGGTGAATATACATATATGTACACTATATGTATTATTATATATTTTAGATATATTATAATAATATTATATAATATACATATAATATGTGTTATATACACGTATGAATGTATATCTGTGTTTGTATGTGTGTGTCTCTACATGTAAATGTATATATCCTCGTATATGATCCCTTCTCTGTATTACTTAACCTCCCCTAAATAATGATAACACTACCCCAGATTATTTGTTTTGGGAAAATTCATATTGGTCACTTTGACTTTTAATTGATCCCCTTTGGAAAACAATTGTAAAATCAAGGTCCATTTGAAGGTTCTACCCCCTTAATAAAAAAACTACTTAGCCCCGGGGTGCTTTTTATTAGGGTCCGTGTGTTAAAATCAACAAGTTCAGTTTTTAAAATTAAGGTTTTTAATTTGATATTAGGGGAAAGCTTCGAAATCCAATTTTGTGGCAATGTTTTCATTAGATCTTAAACGGGAGATAACGGGAGTTTAATTGATTTTGAAATCGGGAAAAAAATTATTAAGCTTTTAAATTCATTGTTAGGAGCCAGCTACCCCCCGAATATTAAATACCCCATAGCCCATAACAATAAAAACTACTTCTAGGTTTTATTATTTGGGGGTGGACGTTTAATAGTAGGGTCCAATTAGGTTATATCAGGGTGAAGGGATTAAGTTTATAGTCTAGTCTATCCATCCATCTATCTAACGTAATCCAATCAAATCTAATCTACTCTATCCTGACCTGCATCCTGAGTTCACCAACGTCATCCCAGGCTGACTCTGCATATGCTTCAGAAACCATACTGGAACCAGGTTGAGTGTCGACTTCAGCACCCGAATTCACAGGGAAGGTTTCATCTTCATCATCCTGGCACTGCTGGCTTCTGCATGGCCAATCCGCTACTTGACCAGAGGCTGGCGGCTGGCATGTGTGTGCGCGTGTATGCTACCAGTATTGGGGAGAAGGGATAGAAAGCACTTTGGCAACTGGCAACCTGCCAGCGTCTACCATGATTCTTTCCAGGAGTCCCGGCTTGAGGAACACCCATGTAGACTTCCACAATGGAACATACTTCAACATTGCTACCCTCTCCATTCCCAGGAAATCCCACTGGAAAAGACCTTCAAGTTTGTGATTTTCATGGCACCACGTCGATCCAAAACACGGTCAAAAACACTTCCGAAACCTCGTACTCATCCCCCGACTCGGATGGGAGCAAATGCATTGCCGGGTAGCGGGACCGGCTGACGTCCCTACTTGCCATAAACCGCGCGATGGCCACTTTGAAAGAAGAGACAGTTGCTAGATGTTGCTAGCTGCTAGGTACTTTTCGAAGACCCTTCCACATTCTTGCTACTCTTCGTTGCAACAGGAAACATGCCTCAAGTCAAAGGAAGGAACCAGGATTAAAATGGTACCAGTATGAGCTTACAGGTATTCTTTTCACAAAACACGCGACATGCCCATTGTGTAGTCACTTCGGAGTGCGGCAGTGGTGCTACCAAACCGTACCAAGCATGTTTTGCAGATCTATCACAGTCAAGCAGGAGAGATGAGACCAACCAGATTTGCGCCATGTCCGTTGCATATTCCGCTTCAATTTCTTGACTTCTTGACAATTGTTTCATTGGCTTCATTCTGCCACAACAACATCTTGCCCCAAGCACCCGTTGCTTCTGCATGTGGGCAAAACTCAAAATGGCTGCAACGCATTCGCATCCTGAAATGCGAAACTTCAATCGACGCTAGGGCACCCCAAATAAATAATTATTAGAAAACCCTCAGCACACGCCGTGCTTAACCACAAAAAACATTGACCCAGTTACTATCATAGTTACTATGATTCTTACTATTATTATGATCATGCCGATTACTACTACTGTCATTACTGCTATAACTACATCATTATTAGGGGATGGGCCAAAACCTTCTACCCAAAATGCCCCCAAAAGTTCACATCAAAATCATCAAAATAGCTGGGATCTATGGATGTTCATCCTGCTCATCCCCCTAAAAATGGTAACAAAATGTAATACCCTCTGGTAAACATACAAAAAGCTATTGAATATGGCCATAGAAATAGTAGATTTTCCCATGAAAAATGGTGGATCTTTCCATAGTTATGTAAACGTTTACCAGAGGGTAAATTGCTATTGATCCATGATGATCCATGACCATTTCTGTATCCAGGCCTTCATGTTCGCCGCCTTGCCGGCCGTGGCCCCAATGGCCGTATCCTCCACCACCACGCAGCGCATGGGTGCAACGCCCAACTTTTTGGCCGCCAGGTTGTAGATGGCCTAGAGCGGAAAAATATGGGAAAAATGCTAGGATGATGACCCTAATTGATCTAATTGACTATATCTGGTTGGTGGATGTTGGTGGATTCAAGTATTCTTCTGGAGTTCTTTCTGATGGATGTAAAATGATGTAAATTTTGAGCTTGCACAGTGAAATTGGATGGATATGGTGGGGTGAATTTATCAACCCCTGAAGATTCGCGCCGATAGGTTTCCTGTAGATTTAGCCTTTAACCGGGCCAACTGGATGGCCGAAAACTGGAGGTACATGACACATGACCCTTCTCTTTGCGTGGAAAGTGCCTCCGCATATGAACAAACTGAGTAATGTATGCCTATGTTTTTTTGGGCTGTATGTATCGGATTTCGGATCATAATCACATATCACAAAACATCATAAAACCTAGTATTAGTTAGACACATGCATGTATGTATGTTTAGAATCATTATGAATATCATCTATCATAAATGATCATAAATGTAGATAATGATATGATATAATTACCATCTGGTAATTTAACATAGCTATTGAAAATCACCATTGTTTATGGGAAAATCCACTATACATGGTGATTTTCAATAGCTTTTTGTATGTTTACCAGAGGGTATATATACAGTTATGTAGTTAAGTCTTCTGTCTAAGTTCCTCATTCGAATACCAGGACCACGCGGCTGGGTCCGGTTTCTTCTCAGGCACCACCTCAGCGAAACAGAAAATGCCTGGCTCATGGATGTTTTGAACATCCCAAGACAATAAAAGTATGTTATATCCCAATAAAAGGGTATGTTCAAATAATGTTAAATTGGGTGTGATTAATCCATTATGTGGTATGATGTAAAACGACTGATGGTTGGTTGATTGGATGGATTATGGCATTGGGTTTACCACATTAGGTCTTGATGGATCACCATGTGATCATAATCTACTTCTACCACCTGGCAGAAGCGTTCAGGAAATCATGGGTTTCGTCCAAATTGATTTGACCGCCTGCCTCATTCATGGACAATGCCTGAATGGAGGGTATCCCGTATAGATCTTTGATGATCTTTGGAATGTCTCACGCAACATGTTGGATTTGATTGTCCACCCAAGGACAGCCAAATCCCCGGAATACAAAAATATTTGCCCATCGTGCAGTCCTCATTGTGCAAAATGATCATTTCAATTCCAAATGCTACATGGATATATATATATATATACATAATAGATATATATATATATATATAATAGATATATATAGATATATATATATATATATAGATATTGATATTGGATGATGGATGAGACTCAAATATGATCACCATGATTTCTTGATGTCACCATAGAAAAGGTCTGAAAAGGGCGACAAATTCCATCACTTGTTGTTCCCAGCCTCCGGGCCAAGGCATCCAAGGCATCCAAGGCACATCCCCGGCGAAGATGGTGAGCTTTGAAGCGTAGTCCGGCAGCATGGTGTCCACCACCGCCTTCACCGAGTCCTCCAAGCTGCCCAGGAAGTCCCATAAGATTCCCATGAATTCCCATGAAATCCTTATATGTTCCAATGTTTCCCCACAAAAACTGTATAAAACGTTATAAAACTATATAGTCCCATTTCAACTAAACGCATCTATATACAATAATTGCTGACAAAATTGACAAATCCACCTCCATATCTACACCAGTCTCTTATCTCTAGATCTAATGCAGCGCCTCGTTGCTTGTAGAGCACACTGCCAACTTCCAACCGGCCGCATCTGCAGCAGTGATCAGGTCCTGACCGATGCTCATGGGATTTCAGCGCTGAAAATGGTGGGTTTAACATGATTTAACCATCGAAAATGGGAATTTGAATGGATTTAAATTATCAAAAAAGTCAAGGACCGTGGATTTTTGGGTCTTGTGAGACCTTTTGATGCCACAAAATCTCGGGGCATTCTTTTAGCAAGCACACTTTGATGATCTTTGATGATCTTTGATGGTTTATGAGCTGTTTATGAGCTGCAATGGAGCTGGGCTGAGCGGTGCTCATCCCTTAAGGTCAGAGAATCTCAGCCGACCTCTTGGGTCAGGATTCTGACGGGTATCTGGGATAATCCCTTCGTGAAACTGGGATTTCTAGTTGAAACTCTGTGGAACCATCAGTAGCCTGACAGCCTGACATGGACAAACACCGGTTATAGCAGCTATGACATTCTATGACAGCTATCAAAACTATGTGGATATAGCAGTTAGGACAGTTATGACATGTCGGCGCAGGGATCATCTCGAGCCTTGATACCTTCGCGCAGTGGCAGCTCACCAGACTTCACCTGTGGGGGGCCGGCTCCACCACTTTGATGTCGAACCCGTCAAAGCAAAAAGATAAGGTGCTTGCAATGTTGGTGGGATATGATATTGATGACGATTGACATACTGTCAATTACTATAGTCACTATAGTCTCCATACTATTATTGCACTTCATTTATGGCCAAAACAAGAATCCCATATTGCTTGCGGTTCACCACGGCAAAGTGTACCCAAAGGGTGAAAACGGCCGAGTGGCGATGTCCATGAAGATCTTAGTCTTGAGCTCATGCAACTCCATGATCAGTGGATGATCTTTGGCTGGTGGGTCCTGGGAACTCAGGATGTCATATATAATATTTAATAAAAAAACGGAGGACCATCAGCAAACAGCAGCTGCAGTCCTCAAGAATCCATGCATCTGGATTGTAGTCCTTGAAGTAGCGCGTCATCCTTTCCTTTCCACCGCCAGTACTCAGCAGTTCGCCGTACAACTCCACGTCCCATTCCACATCAAAGTTTTTCTCCTGGACGCTTGTTTTGAAAGACACCGGTCATTTTTCTAATGGCCATGTGGGGCTGTTGTTAAACTGGAAGTGGCACATAGATTTGGCACCCCATGGGCTGATGCAATCACAAGACAGCCTTGGATTTCCTCAAAATCCGTGGCATCGGATCCGGCTCCTTGAAGGCCTTGTTGAAAGCCAGGCGGTGTCCATCGCGTTCCGTCTCCGCCAGGGTTCCGTCACAGTCCAACAAAAGGGCACCAGAACCCACGTCAGCGCCACCCAGTACACCCCAACCATCCTCAGCTGCGTTGAGACTGTTGAGACATGAATCTACCCACCTACCACCTACAGCTAGCTACCCTACACCTAGGCATTGCCTCTAAAAAAACACCGAAGATAAAAGCGTCAGCAATGTCTCTCACTCATAGTCGTAAGTCACTCATATATATATATCATACATCCACACCCCAGTTCTTCTATCTTGCCACATGCTTGGAACATTTTGGTTGAGATGAGCCACCTCGTCGTCATCATCATCCATCATGGGCTTGACCACTGTTCCCTTACGGAAGAGCTGACCATACCTGCAGGTTCCCAGCTCCCAGGATGTTGATCTGACAATGGGAAATTCCCAACAGCAGGGCCTGTTGGGTTTCAATCTCTAGGGCTGGGGCTGGCTCGCGGGGACTTGCAGCCTTCAAAATCCGGAATGGAACCCTGGAACCCTGGAACCCTGGAACCCTGGAA
>Ga0126342_10013764_pt1 | contig 14302 bp, 6 predicted proteins | sample Cyp1metagenome_FD_92528 | JGI IMG/M metagenome (GOLD analysis project Ga0126342, IMG submission 92528) | Coral microbial communities from Lord Howe Island, Old Settlement Bay, Australia - Cyphastrea 1 metagenome | ecosystem: Host-associated > Invertebrates > Cnidaria > Coral ...
ATATATATATATGATATATTTATATATATAGATAGATATCATATATATATATATATCATATAATATATATATATATACACATCTCATATATATATACACATCTCATATATATATATATATATATTATGATAATATTGCCATTGCTAGCTTCAGCCCAGCATCGGCGAATCGGTGCCCTGAAGAGGTGAGGTTGTTCACCATCAGTGCCGGGGAATTCTTGTGTCTTGGTCCAATGGTTAATGCTTAGTAATGGGAAACAATCCTAACTGGTTGAATTAAGTGGTTAACCACTAGCAAAATCATCTTCAAAAAAAAACAAGAAAAATCAGAACATTTTCCACTTTTAACCATCACTAATATCTGGTTGGTGGTTTGGACATGTCCCAACTGACTTTCATATTTTTCAGAGGGGTAGGTATACCACCAACCAGATGAACTATCAATGAAGCATTAGTAATCACTTACTAGTGAGCATTACTAAGTAATGGTTCATGAACATTACTATTATTGATTAATGCTAGTAGGTGATTAATGCTTAGCCATCAACCCAATGATGAACCATTAGTAAGTGAACCACTATTAACATCTATTAACCACGATTGCCACTATTTACGCCAGCAATGATTAATGGTTGATGGCTAATAGTGGTCAACAATGAACTATCAATAATGGGATTCATATGGGGGTTTCTCATAAAGTCACCATTGGTTAAATAGGGTTAACCGTTGATACTAAGTTACTAAGTCGTTCATGATTTGAATGATTTGGGGGTATATCCATGGCTTGGGAAACGCCCAATTTATGGCAAATTTATCTAATGATGGTGACAATTTTCGGAAACCATTCCGGCACTAGGGGTTCCATAGTTTGAAACAACCCCATACTTGGGGGGGTGCAGTTTTACTCATAAGTGGGTTACATTTCACCACCGTAGTTGTAGGGGCCCCATATCCCAACTTATGATATGGAGGTTATTACATGTTATTACCATAGTTGTACCCAATACACTCTTGGCCTGCAGCCCCAAGTATAGTACGCATGTGGGGATCGGTGCCTCCTGACCGCAGCTGGTTGGTGGTTTGGAACAATTTTATGATTTTCCATATATTGGGAATGTCATCATCCCAACTGACTAATATTTTTCAGAGGGGTTGAAACCACCAACCAACCAGTATTCATACCAGACCTCCATGGACCACCAATTTGTTGATCCATAGCGATGGACCACCCTAAGTCATCACTTCATCGTTGAAGTCTAGCGGCTCTCCAAATAGAAATGGATGGGGCCCTGCTATTTCACATGGTTTCTTACAAGGTGGGGCTCCCGTGAAATCGATAGCGTTCAGTTGGGGTTCACATAACCCCAATTTCACTATGGCTTATTATACGCAAATAACGAACTAGTATTCATGGGGTTTATAAAGCAACTTATAAACGTATGAAAGTAACTTATACGTTGATTATAGGGTATTCATAGGGTAAACTATAGTATTCATAGGTTTTATTCTGGTAAAGTAACAGTTCGCTATTGAAGCCATGGCCCAGTTCGTTGAGTTTTTTTTTGTGATTTACCCATGAATAGCATGGGTGGGTTTTTCATGGTGCTTGGTAAACGTTTACCACAGGTAACCATCATTAACCATCTTTCATGGGTAAATCCACTATAAATGGTCATGTTCAATAGAAAACTGTTAGTTTACCAGAGGGTATCATATCATTAACCATTATTAACCATTCACCATCCATTCACCACTATTAACCATCATGAAACATTATTAACCATCATTAAATTAACCATCATGAAACATTATTATTAACCATTCACCACTAAAAATGGGTTAATTATCCATTCACCATCCACTCACCATCATGAAAACCACTATTAGTCATTGTTAGAACCATTGTTATAACATCATTGCAGTTTTTTTTTGTCAAATTTTGGGGTCTGGGGTCATTTTCAGCTTGATGATCTTGACGCCTTGGGTAGGGGTCGTAGGAGTGTCCCAAAAAAAATCACTGCCCTGTGGTGAATGGTGACAGTTCGATGTGGAAAAACCATGGAAATCATCTAGAAATGGCGGGTAATTGATCTAGAAATGGTGGGTAAACTCCACATCGAACTGTTAGTTTACAGGAGGGTTTTTTGTTCGCAAGGATGGTTACATGGCCATTTGTGTATCCAAAGTGGGGCCTTAGAAAAAAATGATCAACCAGTCCAACAGTATAGCTGAAACCATGCATACCAAGTCTCCATCCCCATCCCTGGATTAGTAGAAACGAATCCTTGAGTTTTTTTTTTGCGATGGAATTTCACTCAATCACAAGCAAAAGATGTTCATTTCTTGTGGACTATCTTTGAGATTGCCAATGAGTTCATGATCACTATAGACCAATGGGGTGTCAGTAAGAATATGGATGTTGTCCCTGAGGTGTTAACAAGATCCTCCATATGGACGTTAGTGAAACAATGGCATTGGGTACCCTGGACACTTAGATGGTTACCCTCTGGTAATGACTAACATAGCTTTGGAAAATTGACCATTTACAGATGATTTAGCTATTAAATATTGTTAATTTCCATAGCTATGTTAGTTTACCAGAGGGTGCTGTATGTTGCTGTGAAAGAAATGACATGGACTTGCTGAATGTGGATTGACCTCACTGGCCCAGGTGAGGCCCCGAAAAATGATGCATAGTATGACCACGTGTCTATATTATAATAATATGAATACACAGGTAACTGGTTGGTGGTTTGGAACATGAATTTTATGCCCTTCCATATGTTGGGTTTGTCATAATCCCAACTGACTTTCATATTTTTCAGAGGGGTTGAAACCACATTAGGGTAGTATCAGAAATGTACCAAGATCTTCAGATTGCTGAACTACAAGCCTGATAGATGGGGAGATGGGTACTAAAAAAAGTGAGGCTCCAGAGAGCGGCCAAAATCAAGGACATGACCAGTTTGATGTCAGAAGGGTGCATCATGAGGCAATTCAGCCATACGTAGTAAGTATGCACATATATATATATATGCAATATTGCATAATATTGTATATATATATATATACAGTATACATGTATATGTATATGTATATATATAGTATACAGTACGAAGATAGTAACAAACAAAGAAGAATGGTTTGAGCAGCCGGTTGTGCCTTCAGGATATACGGCCTTCGTAAAGTGCTCACCAGCATGTACACGTGGCTTCTAGCGCTTCCCCTGTCGCTCAGCCGCACCAGTTTCTGACTGGGAGGCACCAGTTTCAAATGTGGTAAACCCAATGCAATAAAGTATCCCAGTAGAGGTCTATGGTATTTAGTATACCTCTAGACAAGGGATGATGATTATTCTGACCCCCAGTAGTGGTTGGTGAAGGGGATGGTTTATGGCATTTGGTTTTACCACATTAGTGGGACAATTTTTTGAGAACTGGGCTAACTGTTGGGCTTGTGGTTGATATAATTAATATTAGTTAACATCTCTACAGCTGGATGGGTTTACAAACCAACTTATAACCGGAGAGGTCTCCACCCTTGGGACATATGTTGAACGAGGAAAATCATCAACCAGAAAATGGTGGCGGTGCTGTCCTGCTTCTTTGTTTTGGTTACATGTTTTCTTGTTGAATTCCATTTTTTTGTGCGGAGTCGAGTCTCCATTTCAGCTGCTGAATTATTCTCACTATTCTGCTTCTTTGTGATCTTATTATACAGTATCTGTATTTACATATTAGTAGTCTTTCCTAACAGTGACTATTCGACTATTTTCTCATTATTCTCAGTATCTGTTGGTGATCTTGCGGCTGCACTTGCTGGCGTGAAAACAGATTGGTGATGTTTCAAGTCTCATCATCCCGAGGTGTAGTTGTTCTCTTTTGATAACCCATTGATTGTAGCATCCCTTTGTGCTTAGATTATATATATATGGGGTTTGTCAAAACCTATGAACTTACCATATGACTGGGTGAACTACCATCCATGAACCAGCTATATTGGGGTACCTAGGTACCAGGGTTTTGACCCATAACTATATAGGTGATAGATCAAACCATCTTTCTCAATACTTTGATGAGCTGGATTCTCAAAATGTTTGTTTTCATCATTTGCTGGAGCGCACAGCCAAGATACCCTCTGGTAAACTAACATAGCTATGGACAATGGCCAACCCATCTATAGATGATTGACCTATCAAAATTGGTGACGTTCCATAGCAACTGTTAGTCATTACAAGAGGGTATTCACGTGCAGTACATTTGAAGTGGATATTCGGCCCCTTTGTTGAACTTTCCACGCAGTGCTGTTGTGGCGGCCAATTCTCCAAGCTGTAGCTGCTTTTGTGTTCGGCGCATACAAACGTTTACAACCGCCGCATACAAACGTTGTAAAAACCGCATCACATACAAGACACAGACCCAGATGGTTGGCATAGATGTCTGGTGTTTTCTCCAAAGGTCAGTACCCTCTGGGACCCTCTGGTAATTTAACATAGCTATTGAAAATGGCCATAGAAATAGTTCATTTTCCCATGAAAAAATGTGATTTTCCATAGTTGTTTGTATGTTTACCAGAGGGTACACTTCCCGACAGTCGGTCCACACGAGTCGCTGTAAAACGGAAACCGAGTCGCTCCATTCAAGCAGGACAGACAGCCAGTCAACAACATCATATGCACTATGTATATGTAACAGATATGGATGTGTATCCCCATGATATTTAAGCATTCTATATATATATGCACAATATATATATATATGCACAATATATATATATATATATGCACAATATATATATATATGTATGTATAATGTATATATATATATGTATGTATAATGTATATATATATATGTAGTAATACATATTAAACACATGGTGTGCATCACATCCATATCATCAGAGATCCCAGAGGAACATGTTGTATTTTTTGTCACAGCAACAATCGTGATCCAATCCTGACATTGCACAGGAAGTAGGAGGAATGCACAAGGATCCCAGCTAGCAGCAAAATCCAATGTTCCCTGTTTCACATGCCTTGTTTCAAATTCTGGAGCATGTACAACATGTTGTGTCCCTAATTTTCACTCGCGCATTTTTTCTCCATAGTCAGCATCTTGCCATGGAGAAAGACTACCTTGGAGGTGCAAACGGGATTTGAGACGGCCAGCCTCGCCTTGAAACACCTGAAGGACCAGTATGGACCAGTCCCTGACCTCCCACGTCGAATCCGAAAATCTTGGAGAAAGAGCTGGCTGCCGTGCAGGCCTCGTTCTGTGGTGTCCAGCACTCAAAGTTTGGCCAATGACTTCGGCAAGTTCCAGGCAAAATCTACTGTGGCTATAGAAGAATCTGAAAGCATCAAAGTATATAGTTTCAAGGACCAAGGCACTCAATCACACATCGCAGGCTGCAGCAGGGATCAGCGACTTGGATTCTAACGCTATGAAAGGCGTCAATGACTTGGAGAAGTTCATGGGTCAGGTGGATGATGTCAAGGTGCCAGGTGACATCGGTGACGTTGGTGGTAGCATCGACCAAGTTGGGCGCATGGATGCCTTGAAGGAGAAAGACAATAGTAAAGTGGAAGTCAAATCGCGCATGAAATTTCGCTGGACGAAAAGAAATTTACGGACGAACGGACGAAGATTTGGAGGTTTCAGGATCGCCATCAGCAGAGAAACCAGAGCTGCGACATCAACTCCCCGACATTGCGCTGCAGCCGAAGCAGGAAGCACAATGGAGACCGATGCGCTTCTTCAGGTGCAGCGGATGGCTTGTTGTGGCAGTGGGTCCAGACAATGTTCCGGGCCTACTGCTGCGCCCGCTGAAGGCATTGCTGCAATGGCATTGCTGTTTCACTTCGAGCCGTGGCGTCAAAATGCCTAGATTCTGGACCGGACATGACCGGTGTCCATGGTTCAGATCCAATTTCTCAGGGAATGTTCACACTGTTCATATTGAAATAATTTGATTTATATACCCTGTGGTTGTTCAACAAAACCACGGAAAATTGTCCATTTATATATAATATATATATATCTATATCTCTCTCTCTCTCTCTTCTGATGATTTACCTTTTATGAATGGTGGTTTCCATAGCTACGTTGAAGAACCAGAGGGTATTGAGCCAGACCTGGATGAAGTGAACATTTACAGTACGGGAGCCCACAAGAATTGGGAGAGAAAAAAATGGGTTCCAGCTTCCGGTATCATTTCCCGCAAGCCAAACGAATGATTACATTTTCCTTTTTATGTACATATATATATACTGGTTGGTGGTTTGGAACATTTTTTATTTTTCCATATATTGGGAAGAATATATAATCCCAACTGACTTTCATATTTTTCAGAGGGGTTGAAACCACCAACCAGTATATATATATATATATACATAGATATGTTTCTTGGTCTGGTAGGCATCCACGATTGGTGGCTTAGGTTGGTGGTTTCGATTCTCCCTTTCAGAAGAATGGGATTCCAAACCACAAATCCTTACCAGTTTTAGTCCCACAAAAGATGCAGAAGCGGTTCAATTTACAACTACTTGACATAGGGTTTACTTTTCTATATATATATATACATATACACGTGTATTTATTTATATATATATACATATTTATTATGTGAACACATATATATATATATATACAGCCATAATAGCATAGTATATCATATCTCCAACGTTTGGTGATTAGATTCACATATGTTAAAAATCCATACAGAACCATCCAACAAATCGTTGGTGCGCACCGAGCTTTGGATTGAGGCTTGCTGGGTATTTCTACCTCAAGCTGGTCTACGCCCCAGAGCTCTTTGAGGTGCCATTTTCGGGGGTGGCTTCGCATGGTTTAACCGTTATTTTCTTGGTTGAACCAAGCGATTAAACCCAAGACTTAAACAAAATGGCTAGTATTAACTGGTTGATCATATCATAAGAATCAATGGATTGGTTTAAGGGAAATTTTACAGGAAAGCCTTGTATTTGCTGGGAAAAAAAAAACATGGTTTCCGATTTTCCCTTCAACCAGTCCAATGATATTTAACCACCCTAACTAGTGGGATATAGACGATAAATGATGGTTGGTGATATATGCGTGAAAAGCTGAGACATCTTTAGGAAAACGCGCATATCCAAAACCATTGACTTTTCCATTTATATAAACTGTATCCATGGAGCTGGGAAATTTGTAAAGTCATTGGTGAAAATGGATAGAAACCAAAGATTTAAATGTGTACCGTATCCATTGTGGAAACATGTATATAGTATTATTGGGGAAAATCATTGGGGAATCCCTAAGTTTCGGGCTAATCATGTATCAAGTTTACCTCGGAGACTTGCCATGCCATTCAAAACGCCCAACTGTTGATGGGCTTAAAAAGGGTACTTAACATGACTTAACTGTCAAATGGTGTTTTGTCATTTTTACCACAGATATACAGCACCTGATGCATGATGGAAATGGCCTTCTTGATTAATTGTTTGATGGGATATAAGCATCATTTTTAGTCTCAATGATCAAAACACAGGAATGTATTTGATCAATGGTTGATTGCTTGTCAAATGGGGATTATACTGGATTGTTGAAGATTATGAACTACCCTCTGGTAAACGTTTACATAACTATATATGGACAATCAGCATTTTTATGGCTAAATCAGCTATAAATGGGCCATTTTCAATAGCGAACTGTTAAATTATCAGAGGGTAATCATATCATTAACCATTGTTATAACCATTATTATCCATTATTCACCATCCATTCACCACTATTAACCACTATTAACTATGGTTAATCATCATTTCAATCCGGGATAGCTATTGACCAAGCTGTTGGATGGATGGGTTCTCCGCTTATTTTACCAAGCCGATTTCCCACACAACACGTCGGACACAGGACACCATGACAAAACAGATTTGTTGACCAAAATACCGGCGTTTTTTGTTTTTTTGTCCATGGAATCCTCATTATCAATGGCCATTTCAGGATCCTAAATTGGAGGTACCTAGCATATATAAGGCCTATGTAAGGCCTATGTAAGGGGATATCCCAACAAAATAAGGCCTTATATGGTACAGTACCTCCATTTTTGGATCCTGGAATTCCCATTGACATTATCGCTACTTGGTACCCATAGGTTTTTCACCATTGAATCTCAATCTTGCTGGTTATATCCTCACACCCTATATAGCTGGGATTTATGGATGTTCATCCCACTAAAAATGGTATTAATAGGTATTGATCCATACCCATATATATATATATATTTATTATTAATATTTTCCATGTTTGGCGGATTGTCCCATCAACACCTCCATAAAAATGGTGGATCTCCCAGCTTGCCATGTTTGAGTGCCGAAGGGTAATCATAATGACAGTTTATTACACATCGTTATTGATAATCATTGTAATTTATTATTTTTCATTAATGATTGCCACATATCATTTCCTAGTTGGCTATAGTCATACTGGTAGTTGGTTTTCAGTATATAATCAATATTACGAATCAGATAGTTATCTTACAGTTTGGTTGCGCTTTGATTATTTGGCAAATTCTATATTCATGTATTAACCAACTTCAACCTATTCATCTATCAACCAACTATGGCAATTACTCATTGTTTCTAGCAGCCCCCAAACAGATGAGTGAAAAACCAGGACATATGAAGCAAATATCATCCTTTAAACACGGTTCGGCCTTCATTGGGGGGTTACTATGATTATCTATCAACCAACTATATACCAACTGAAAACAGTTTGTACATGTTATAACCAAGTATCTTACCAATTATACAACCAAGTATTTTCTTAATAAATTATCTGTACCATTTATCCTTAACATTATATCGGTCGGAATTTCAGTACCTTAAAATTGTATGGGAATATTCCCTCACATAGCCCTTACCTAGGCCTGATATAGGGTACATAAATGTATAAATATATTTCATAGGTCCTTTTGACATTTATGTCAAGTGAGCTGGTGGGAGGCGATCGAGAAGACCCAGAGGTCCGAAGCAAGGTTCAATCACTGGAACAATTCCTGCATCACTTGGCAGCCTTTCTTCCCCTGAGTTCTGACACAGCGGAGTGCGCGCATGGAAGCTTGCAAACCAGAATTCATCGATTTCGGGGACAAAAGGTTTCTGACCCAGCTGCTCAGGAGATTGGACTGTGGTCCATCAAAGGGGCTTACCGCACTTTCTGGAACTTGATTTGGAACAAGCAGGGTGATTGCAAGGCCCGGCGCAGACTTAAGCGCTTCACCAAGAAGGGCTTCAACCAACACACAAATCTTGAGCATCGCAAGAATCTGGGGCAACGTTCACCTTGGTCTATGGACTTGATGGAGGAGCTTGTCAACCAACCTGCCTTGATGAAGACACCAAAGACTTTGTGTGGCCACCTGGTGAAATTATGTTGTAAATATCAAATCATCACAGTCATTATATAATGTAATTTGATTCTTTGATCGTGACTTATTCTTTTGAGGTAGCACTAGCACCTAATAACATGATACGAAACATGAGTCCACGACTCAGGACTACCTTTTCCTGGCAAGTAAAGTCCAGTAAGTTCTGAAACGTGATATGTTTATAGTGCATCGAAGCAGTGAGTCAATGTTTTACATAGTTTGATTCAACGTGGTTTGTTTCAGATCAAGGTCAAAGATATTATCAACTGGATTAGACTAGACTAGTCAGACTAGATCATAATTGGACTATTAGACTGTCAAATCAGACTAGATCAAGTTACTTATTTTTGTAGGTCAACGACAGTGACATATTGAAATGATGTACCTTATGAAACTTGTTAGTATACATATTATGATTTTACATATAGTATGATATGTCACATGTCACGTATGATTTTTCTATTCCGTATCAGATGAATTTGAAATATTATTCATTTGTTGTACTTGTTTGCTGAGATAACATGTGATGTGGTCAATGTAAAAATATGTTCAGTAATTTTAAGTAATGTTTTACGCGGAGAAGTCACAGTGGCCATCGCTTTGTTCTGCCAAAACATTTTTCTGAGACATGAAATGTCACGTGATTTTATGTTATGCCGTTGTGCCATGAACCAGGTTCTTACAAACAGATAACAAAGTTGATCAGGAAACCATAGCATAGTCATAGGGCCATCGTGCCAGATTGCCACTCTGAATTCATCAGACACATTATTATAGCATCATGTTATGTTATAATTACTATTCATGTCACGTTTGCATATCCAATGCCATGATATGGATAATTTAATTTATGATAGATTTGTTCTCATCATTCATTATCGAATAACCATATCAATCAATATCATATCATCATACAGCTACATATCAGTTAAACAAGTTACATATCGTATCAGAGACACACTAGAGTATAGTATACTGCTACGGTATATACATCATATATATGTACTTTACAGTATCTACTGTACTTTCCCAGTTTCTTATATCCTTGTCAGGCAGTCAAGCTGTCTCGGTAGCCTTGAACCCGCCAGCCTTTCTTGTGTCATGTTCTGCTACACCAGAAGCAGAAACATATGTTTTCAGTATTTTGTGGTTAATATTGTTTTCCACATTTTATAACCATAGTCATAAAAACGGTAGTACGGTCATAGTCATAAAAACGGTAGTACGGTAGTAGCTATCTTAATATTTTTGTAATCTATAGTCTATATTCTATACAGTCTATACATTCTATATTTATGATTTTTAAAACAAATAAAACATATATAATATGTAATATATAATATTATTCAAAAATATTATATATATATACAGTAGGGTACCTACAAAAATCATGTACCTAAAATGGCCATTGAGTTACTGTTTATTATCGATTAACCACTATGAATCAGTACTATCTATATATTAACAACCATTAGTCGTATTCATGATTATACCCCATCTCCAATGTTGGCCAACTACATTGCCACTAAAAATTGCCAATGTTTCATCTCCGAGTTCGTTTTCGCCAGGCCCCGGTGTGTGGCGTGAAGCAGGGAGCACCACTGTGGCAATTCGAACTGGCAATCTATGAGGCCGACGTAGCACTGGTGTACTTTTATCAGGATCATCCTGCGGATCAGAATTGGTATTTTCCTCTGATAAACATACAAAAAACTATGGAACATCACCTTTTTTCATGGATAAATCAACTGGAATAGTCACTCATGTAACTATAAATCGCGATTTTCTATAGCGAACTGTTAAATTGGGTACGGGATATCAATGGGAACCACTGATATGATGGTAAACCCAATGACATCGATCCTCAATAGAGGTTGATGAAAGGTATATCCCTAGAGATTATGTAAAATGACCCCACATGGTTTGGGAATGAGATGGTTTATTTTTGGGAGATATGGTACAGATGGGTCTATAAGCCCCATTAACTATGTACTTAACCTACTGATAAGCCAAGTTAGCTAACTATAGATCCATAAGTGGCGTATAGAGGACAATATTTATATTAATGTGGATAGCTACCTAATTATGTATATACCATAAAATCTACTGATATTTATATTTACCATATTTAGATTAGTACCATATTTTCCATATTTACAAGTGATATACCTCACATTACCCTCTGGTAAACTAATATAACTATGGAAAATCACCATTTTTATGGGTAAATCAACTATTTCTATGGCCATTTTCAATAGCAAGCTGTTTGTTTACCGGATGGTATATATATATGTACCATGTTGATAGGTGTCGATTGTCCCAGTTTTTTTCCGCTTCAAAAGGCCTCTTGGTGGATCATCCTGGGAGTCCTGTCGTCCGTCTCTTGGAACGCATCCGGATTTCCTTTGGAAAGTGGGCCACGATTAGACCACTTATAGTATCCTATAGCTATGGGAAATCCATGATATCCTGGAACCAGACCTCTGACTATTATTCTATATTATCGATTATCGACATATTATGGTGATATCATGATACTTGAATTGAACATTATGGTAGTCTAAAGGTACTGTAATATGGTTGAAATCTAATACACTTTATGGTAATATAGTGATAGTTGATTTCCAATGATATCAAGTTGGAGAGAGTTAATTTCCTGAACAAAAAACACCTTATACTTAGTAAGAACTGAAACGATAGAACAGTGGGACATTTGCAGAACATGGGAACATATCATCTATAATAGTAATGCACTTGTGGTTTGTAACCGTGATGAATTGGGAATTATCTAGCAATATCATGGTGATACAATAGTAGTATCATGGTGATACACTTGGAATATCACGATGAAACAATGATAGTTGTAATGGAAATGTCATGTTATCATCTATAATCGTCATACACAACGATATTTTAAATAACGATATGATACACTGGCATCACCCATTGCAATGATGTCCTCACCAAAGCACCAGGTAGATCCAGGTAGATCCAGGTAATCCGGTGTACGTTTCTATCAATATCATATCCATATGATTGGTTATGATATGGCCTGAAATGTATTATATCCATCTATTATATCAATATGATGTTATATGGCCTGAAACGAAAGCATGTTATTAAAAAAAAAACTTAACGGTGCTACTATGCAACCATGGAAATAGGTGAGTTGATGTTTTTTCAATGTGTGAAGGATTGGGAAACCTTACATGTTAACCAAGGATCCAAGGGTAAAGCAACCTTGCTTGCACAGAAATTTGCCAACAATCGATAATCGATTCAAGCGCGTGTTTTCGTCTTGTCTGGCCCCAAGAGAGTGTCGGATCCCCCAAGCAGTCTGTAAAGCACACTTCAAACTTATTCTTGAGGCCGGAATGTGTCCAAATGACTTCCAGATTACTTTGGCCATTGAAGACACTCCAAAGTCTAAACTGAATGAGTGCGTCCTTGTGGCAGTTCCGCATGCGGTGGCGAAAGAGGGCCAAGGAGGGGTCTATTTTTGAAATCCACTCACCTTTGAGAGGATGAGAGGATGACTACAACAAATTAGGAGACCGTGTTTCGGCTTGTGAGCAATACCTCTCATCGTTGGTGTCAGCAGAGTTGAATGTAATTATATGGCAAGGGTGAGTGGTTGACAGTGGTTCGCAACCGTGGGTTATGAACAATTGAAGTCAGAGGGTAAGGATATGTCCGAATCTGTGACGCTGAAGTTGTTAGTCCAATTCCATGTATGATCAACAAGAGGAAGGAAGGACTCAATATCGTCGGAGCAGCGTTCGACTGCTCACTTATATGTTACGTAATCTATAGGGAATGATGATACTCGTAAACCATAGTAGGGAAATCTGTCAACCAACTAGTACACTGAGATGGGATAGGGGTACCCTCTGGTAAACTAACGGTTTGCTATTGAAAATGGCCCAGTCGAAATAGTGGATTTACCCAGCTACAAAATGATGATTTTCCATAGTTTTTTGTAGGTTCTCGAGGGTATGTTTACGGATTTTAATATTCCTGGCGTTGGATCGGTACGAGCAGATACTATGACCGGGTTTATTGCGCGCCGTAAGAACGGTCATATCCCTCTACCTCTTCCAGATATGTAATTGGGAAGCAAAGTAGGAAGATAGTGGAAGATACCAACTTATACAGTCGCCATATATACTTTATATATATATATATATGACATATGAGTCCGGACTCCGGATCCCTGGGCCCCCCCCCAATGGTATGGTCCCCCAAGCTCATGCTCTCGGGAACACGGGACACGGGACCATACATACATACATGCATGCATGCATCCATCCATCCATCCATCCATCCGGATGCATCCATCCATCCATCCATCCATCCATCCATCCATACATACATACACACACAGACATACATACCTATCTACCTACCTACCTACCTACATACCTACATACCTACATACCTACGTACCTACGTACACACGTACACACGTACATACATACAGACAGACATACATCCATACATACATACACACACACAGACATACATACCTATCTACCTACCTACCTACATACCTACGTACCTACGTACCTACGTACATACACACACAGACATACATACCTATCTACCTACCTACCTACCTACATACCTACATACCTACGTACCTACGTACCTACGTACACACGTACATACATACATACATACATACATACATACATACATACATACCTACATACATACCTACATACCTACATACCTACATACCTACATACCTACATACCTACATACCTACATACCTACATTCCTACATACCTACATACCTACATACCTACATACCTACATACCTACATACCTACATACCTACATACCTACATACCTACATACCTACATACCTACATACCTACATACCTACATAC
>Ga0126342_10013765_pt1 | contig 14302 bp, 14 predicted proteins | sample Cyp1metagenome_FD_92528 | JGI IMG/M metagenome (GOLD analysis project Ga0126342, IMG submission 92528) | Coral microbial communities from Lord Howe Island, Old Settlement Bay, Australia - Cyphastrea 1 metagenome | ecosystem: Host-associated > Invertebrates > Cnidaria > Coral ...
TGTAAAAGTTTGTGTGTGTAAAAGCTTCTGTGTATAAAAACTTCTTTGTTTCAAAGCTTCTGTGTATAAAAGCCCCCCTGTGTGTACAAGATTCGTTGCGTAAAAGCTGCTCTATGTAAAGGTTCTGTGCGCCGTAAAGTTGTCTGTTTGTAAAACCTTCTGTGTGTGAACGCGTCTGTGTGTACAAGAAAGATTCTGTGTGCAAAAACTCCTCTGTGTAAAGACTTCTCTGTGTAAACGCGTCTGTGCGTAAAAGCTCCTCTGTGTAGACACTTCTCTGTGTAAACGAGTCTGTGTGTAAAAGCTTCTCTGTGTAAGACTTCTCTGTGTAAAAGCTACTCTGTGGAAAAGGTTCTGTGCGTAAAAGGCTTCTGTGTGAAAAAAAAACCTCTGTGTAAAGGCTTCTCTGTGTAAACGCGTCTGTGCATAAAAGCTCCTCTGTGTAAGGCTTCTCGGTGTAAAAGAAACTTCTGCGTGTGAAAGTTTCTGTGTGTAAAAGCTTTCCTGTGTAAAAGTTTCCTTGTGCAAAAGCTCCTGTGTGTAAAAACTTCTCTGAATAAAGGCTATTTTTGTGTAAAAACTTCTGTGTGTAAAAGCTGCTCTGTGTAAAAGTTTCTGTGCGCCGTAAGAGCCTCTATTTGTAAAACCTTCTGTGTGTAAACGTGTCTGTGTGTGAAAGCTTCTGTGCGTATAAATCTCGTTTGTGTAAGGACTTCTCTGTGTAAAAGCTCCTCTGTGTCAAGACTTCTCTGTGTAAAAGGCTTCTCTCTGAGAAAGCCTCTGTGTGTACATGCTTCTCTGTGTCAAGAATTCTCTGTGTAAAGACTTCTCTGTGTAAAAGGCTTCCCTTTGTAAAAGCTTCTCTTTGCAAAAAAAAACTTCTGTGCGTAAAGGCTTCTGTGTGTAAACGCGTCCTTATGTCAAGACTCCTCTGTGTAAACGCGTCTGTGTGTCAAAGTTTCTGTGCAAAGTTTTTTTGTTTAAAAACTTCTGCGTGTAAAAGCTTCTGTGTCCAAGAGCTTCTCTGTGTAAAGGCTTTCCCGTGCAGAAGCTTCTGCGTGTAAAAGCTTCTGTGTGTAAGAGCTTCTCTGTGTAAAGCCTTCCCCGTGCAGAAGCTTCTGTGTGTAAAAGCTTCTTTGTGTAAAGCTCCTCTGTACGTAAGCGTTTTTTGTGTAAAAACTTTGTGTGAAAAAGCTCCTCGTGTTAAGACTTATCTGTGCAAACCTGTCCGTGCGTAAAAGCTCCTCTGTGCAAGACTTCTCGGCTTCTCGGTGAAAAAGTTTCTCTGTGTAAAAGCTTCTGTGTGCAAAAGCTTTCCTGCGTAAGAGCTTCCGTGTGCAAAAGCCTCTGTGTGTAAAAACTTCTCTGTGTGAAGGTTTTTTTTGTGTAAAAGCTTCTGCGTGTAAGAGCTGCTCTGTGTAAAAGTTTCAGTGCCCCGTAAACGCTTCTGTGTCTAAAACTTCCTGTGTGTAAACACGTCTGTGTGTAAAAGTTTCTGTGTGTAAATCTCCTTTGTGTAAGAAGGACTTCTCTGTGTAAAAGCTCCTCTATGTAAAGACTTCTCTGTGTAAAAGACTTCTCTCTGTAAAAGCCTCTGTGTTTACAAGCTTGTCTGTGTCAAGACTTCTCTCTGTCTGTAAAGACTTGTCTGTGTAAAAGCTACTCTGCGTAAAAGCTTCTGCGTGTGGAGGCTCCTGTGTGTAAACGCATCCGTGTATAAAGACTCCTGTGTAAATGCGTCTGTGCGTAAAAGCTTCTGTGCGTAAAAGTTTCTGTGTAAGCGCTTTTTTGTGTAAGAACTTCTGTGTGTAAGAGCTTCTCTGTGCAAAGGCTTTCCCATGTAAAAGCTTCTGTGTGTAAAGCTCCTCCGTGTGTAAACGTTTCTGTGTAAAAGCTGCTCTGTGTAAAAGTTTCTTTGTGTAAAAGCGTCTGTGTGTAAAAGCTCCTCTGTGTGTACAAGCTTCTCTGTGTAAAAGCTCCTCTGTGCAAAGACTTCTGGTATTGAAATGCTACCAGGTACCACCCCAATTAAACAACCCCATGGGATGTGTGAATCGGGCGTCAACATTGATCCACGAACCTGGTTTCTGGGTTCCCCGCGTCACTGCTGCTAGGTGGTCTGGCGATTGCAACCTGGGGACAAAGGGCGGCGTGCCTCGCTTTCACTGACCTCCTACGACAGTCTACATTTATGAAAAAGATGTTTTATCATCTCTCTAGAGTGGTTTAATCTTTGCTAGCTCTTTTTGGGATTTTTAGGAAATACACGGAAATACGCACTTTTGACCCGCAGCCAAATCAATAGACACCAACGGAAAAACCAACGGCCGGACATCTCACACCCCGAGGCAGAAGGATGGGATTGTTTGACAAACCATCCACAACCACAATGTGACACCTATGGAAAAGATAGCTGTGGAAGATTGAATCAGTCTTTCCCTAAATGCGTCTAGAAGAAAATCATAGAAACACACCCAACAAGTGGTGTACAGTAGAATTTCCTTCAAAGAAACACAGTGAATGTTGATTTTTGTTGCTTATATCATCTTAAATCGAGATGCTTCTCCTTTAACTACCTCTGATTTTTGCAAGTTACCTCATGTTTTTTGTTTTTTGTTGCGCAATAATTACATATTTTAAGTCCACACCCATTCTTGGATGATTACATCACCATGTTTGTTGTTTTAATCACCATTTATTTGTTTATTTCCCATGAAATTGCTGCCAGCTTACTCACATGTTTGACTGATAAATCACATGAGCATTTAAACATAGCATTATCCCATCTCTTTATACTAGTTGGTTGAAAACCGTTTCCATACTATGGGTTAGAAAATAATTCCCAGTAAATTAGGCAATATAAGTTCCTATAGTAACCAATGAACCATGGTATTTTCAATGGCTCACATGTTGTAAACTAACATAACTTTGGAAAAATCACCATGTCTGATAGGTAAATATCAACCATAACTTGCTATTTTCAAAAAACTATGTCTGATACCATGGGATACCTATATATAAACCATAGTTATTTGATATAGTAGTAAGCTAACATACCATATATCTGGGTAAATCATACTACTTCACTAACCTGAATAGTTGGACCATTTTGGGATGATTCCTCTTATTAACCATGATTCCAGGCTTCGGTCGCAGTGAGGTCGATAGAATTTACCCAGATATATCGCTATTTTAGTTTACCGGGGGGTAAATCACCTGTTGCTGGTTCCCGCGGTTCCATTCTTCACTGAGGGCTACGACCCAGTGGGGTGGCTCCATATCGCCCTCTTGCCTGGCGAGCCATGGCCGAGGCCGATGATTGACCTTTCTGAAACATTGGTGATTTGCCTATGAAAAATGGTGAACACATCGTGCTTTGCCTATGACAAATTGTCAAAAGAGGTGATCTATCTATGAAAAATGGTGAAACATAGTGATTTATCTATTAAACTTGGAAAAGAACAGGTGATTTACCTATCAACAATTGTGAACCATGGTGATTACCTATTAAAAGCGGTGCAACAAATGTGATTTACCTATGACAAATTGTCCACAGAGGTGATTTATCTTTGAACAAATGTGAAAAATAGTATTTACCTATTTATTAAACATGGTAACAAAAAAACAATTGTGAAACCTGGTGATTTACCTTTGAAAAATAGTGAAAGATGGTGATTTATATCATAAATTTTAAAACCATACAGAAACCATCTATTTTTATGGCTACAAATGAGATTATCATTCCATAAATGGGATGACTTACTGACTTATAATAATTGGTATTTCGGGCCATATTTCGTGTCCATCTTTTTGGGGGTTACTATATAGGAAATAGGAAATATGCAAACAAAAAATACCCGAGGATACATCTGAACATAGTTTCTTCACTTGTGTGGGTACTGACCTATCCAAGACATGTATGATCCGTAGACTGTATTCGTACATATGTATACACACATATTCAATTATGTACCCTCTGGTACACGTTTACATAACTATGGAAAATCACCATATTTAATGGGAAAACTCACTATAAATGGCCATTTTCAATAGCTATGTTTGTCATTACCAGAGGGTACAATACTTGTACCCCCCAGATATGACCAACTCTTCCCTGTCACTTGACCCAAGCAGGACAGCAGGACGTAAAGGTCAGCTGCTCCGTGAGAGCTTTGGACAACTCTACGGACTCAGCAGGTGAGACCTGATGCGGATCTCCACAGGCAAGGAGAACATCACCTAATTGTTGGTTATATAATTATATATATATATATATAAGGATATAAATGTTATATATTAAATTGTATTATATCAACATAATTCAGGATATATTATATACTATACCATTATGTCCCCATTATATATTATTATCTTCATGTATGGCTGGTTATACCACTAAAGCAGGGGACCATAAGATTGGACATATCTCAGTGTTTTTTCACTGGATATACCGTAGAGAACCATCAGTTGCTGACCCTCTCATGCTGGAAATGATGATCAACCATGAAATTTTTGGGACCCTATCTCTTCAGACAAAACCATTTGAACAAAAAACAGTTACTGCACCAATCTTGGGCATTTGAGGGCAACGTCATGCTTAAAAGCATCAGATGTCCACAAACTCTTTAAACATAACATGATTCTTGAAAAACCAGCCGATGTTTAGGTTCCCGCGTTTGGATGTTGGTGAATTTTCTCTGTTTCCCAACTGTTCGCCGCACACAAGTCTACCTGAAACCCTTGAAATGTGGTTACTGCAATGCTCGACGCTGAGGGTCCTACCACGTCCGGCACATCCGTCAATGCCCTGGGTGGAACCGGTGCGTGCTGCTCTTGGGAGCAGGTGGGTCATTTTTTCCAGCAAGACCAGCCATTCTTGGTTGTACCATGTTGTACCCCAATCCAGCATCTGCTAAACCGAACAGGTTTACCCATTTCCATCATTTCCAGAAATCCAAGTAAATGTTGGGTTGGGGTACAACCATTTCCATCCACCATTTCCATCATTTCTATCCATGTACCCCAATCCAACATTTGCCGGAAATGGATAGAAATGGTGTCAACATGCCCAAAAAACATCCACGATTGGAGGTTTATGGCATTCGGTTCATCACATGTACCAAATTGGCAGGCATGCTTCCGACCTTAGATTAAGTTGGGTCGGACAGATACAATTGAAGATGTCAAAACCTGATATGTCCAAATGCACGTCAAAACATACAGATATAATATATATGATATATCAACAAAATGTGCGTATTTACTGCAGATTCACCTGTTGTTGCTACCCCTAAGTTTCCTGGTTCAAGACTCTCTCTTGAATCTCAACCTGCTTATTGGTGGTTTCAACCCATCCCAAAAATATTGACCGACTGGGATTGTCATTTCAGGTATGGTATAATACAAATATATGTGTATATATATATACACATGATGTAAACATTCAAAGGTACCACCCAGTATATTCTATCATGATGTATCATGTATATTTCTCCAATATGTGCTATACCCAACTTGTTGTGTCACTGGAGACATGGCCATCAATCATAGATATTTATTAGACCAATAAAACCAACATGTGTATATGAACTATCAATGGGCAATCATAATTTTCATATATATATATATATCCCAAACATATGTGTGTGTTATTATAAATGAGATATCCTGACAATCCCATTGTTTTTCAATTGACAAGAGATTAACATTGTCTATTTGAGGTATATCTCATTATCAGACAAACCCATATTGCTGTCTTATTACCTGTTGATTGGGATAAACAAATCCGGATTGTTAAGAAAAAACACACCATATATATATAACTTGAAAAAAATGCAAGTTTCTTTTCCATGATTTCCCTTGCCAACCGGCATTCCAGCGAGGTCGCTATCCAGTCTTTGGGAATTACTGATCTCCGCCTCTGCAGTTCATCCAACTCCACAGGGCAAGTGGTTACGATCTTTGGCCTTACAGCCCGGAGGAGGGAGATCTCGGAAGAGGACTTCATGCAGATTTGCTGTTGACTGCCTAAAAATAGTTGTGTATTACCCTCTGATAAATTAACATAACTATGGAAAACCTGGACGCCCTCAAGTAGTTGGTGGGTCATCCTTCCCCACTCCATAGTGTTAAATAGTTGCCAGAAATTACTTCCAAAATAACACAAATGTGGGCAACTATTCCAGCACCATCAAGCATATGGGTTAAAATGCTCAAAGCAAAAGCAGAAGGATGTCTACCGTAATTGTGAGGTGGTAGGCAATATCACATAAAAGAATCGATGGGAAAACAGCAATGGCATCACACAGCGAATGATGGAAAATCGCATTCAGGACGCGAACGATACCTGTTGACTGTGGGACACACTCATCATGCAACAATTCTGGTTGGAGATGCACATGAATCACATGATATGAATCCAATAAATGTGTGGCGTTAGTACATACATTATATGTATATATATGTATATATATGTATATATGTATATATATATATATACATATGTATATATATATATATAATATGTATGATTTAACATGATTTAACCCCAAAGGTGAAGAGATGTCACCTTTGGGCAGGTCAAATTGGTCCATGATGTGCCAAGCCACTCGACTGCGAAGCAGCAACGAGCAGAAGGGGGTGACCTCAGTTGCCACTTAAGTAACAGGTGTCCATGTGTAGTTGGGGTTATGGCTACCCCGGGCCAAAAAATAGTCTCTGGTTGGTGGTTGAGCCCTACCCCTCTGACAAATATGAGAAGGGGTCAGTTGGGATGATGAAATTCCCAATATATGGAAATTCATAATCCAGTTATGTTCCAAACCACCAATCAGGACTTATTCATAAGTGGAAGGTAGGCCATCAGTGTTCGGGTTTACCCCATGGATCCCCACCGTTCCTTGTTTGTTGCTAACGTGGCTTAGTCAAATCACTCCACCAAAACAAACATCGTGGATGTTATAAAAATCTATGATAGCCTGATAGCCCTATATATAATATATACAACTATGGTTAATGGATGTTAATGGATGTTAATGGGCTTTATAAACCAACTTACAACATCCCAGAAAGTCTCCAGCCATCTGCCAGCCCCTTTTTCTGGGCCATCCAACCACTCGCTCCATCGGTACCCGTCGGAGACACGCACTGAAAACCTCGTGGTCTCAGCAGATTTCAAAAGAATCATCAACAGGCCACTCGATTTCCGGGAGTTTGCCTTATATATATATGATATGTATATATATATATTAAATATATATATATATATTAATTATATTTATGTATGTTCATGTATGTTCAATGTTTTTGGGGGAACCATCTTCGTGAACAGGAAAGTCGGTTGAACACTTTGGATATCTGCCGATGTACAGTGCAGTGGTTGAGCTGGAGGCCCCTTCGATGATCCCTGCACTGCATGGTCGAATGGCTGGATGATTTAGGGTTAGCACCATGACTTAAAGGAACCCCCCATGACCCCATGTGTTTATAAACTAGAAACTCCCACAGTTTGCCAACTCATCCCCAAATCATCCTTCCATCCACTTCCCAACCTTACTAGCCATAGATCCTACTGTAGAAATGCTGACAGCAAGTCCTTTCGTCCCAGCAACACAAACACTTCCAGGTGCAGGGAACTGGGCTTCTAACCCCCTAGTGAAATCTAGTGATTAATGATTAGTTATTCCAATCCCTGGTTCCCTATTCCATAGGGATTCTCATCATCAGACAATATTAGTTATACCATGTTATACCCCCTGACCCATCTTATCAGATGAATGAGTATCAACTATTCGTGGCATTTGAGTCCACTGGGATCATCATCCAATAAGATATGTGAAGCCAACAACTGTTGTTACATATTATAGCCGTCTTTATTCTCAACAGAAGTGCGGGTTTGAAGTTTCAATCTCTAGGTCTGGGACTGGTGCATCATGGAGCCACTTAAAGCTAGAATGGAACCCTCAAAAAAACTGGAACTTTTGCTGCTGGGGCTGCAAAGCTGGGTACCCCATCCACATGACCACTCCCCCATATCCATGGGAGAAAACCCGACCTACCATGGTTGCTGAAGCCCTCTCCGCACTTGGGCCCGGGCTCGTAGGTTAGACACTCCTCGCAGCGGAAGGCTCCAAAGGCTTGGCGTGGCAGGACCGAGTTATTCAGTTCCTGGCGCTGAGCTTCACAGCATGGCAGGGAGTTATGGGATTATGGATCAAAGGGTTGGTTTTGTTGGGAAAATCTACAGGAAACATCAGGTTTTTACCATCAACTCTAGGGCGGAAACCATGGGTTTCCGGTTAAAATTCTCCCATCATCCAATTCTGTGAGTGGATGTTCATCCCAAAAAATGGCACTTATAAGTTATATGTATTATATGTATTCAATTTTCATGGGACATAGTATCGGCCATAAGGGGAAGATATACGAAAATCTGTGCGTTGAACAACAAAGAATGGTTCATTCGACAAACAAAAATGGAGAGTTGAACAATAATACATGGAGAGACCAACAAAAGGAGGATTTATCTGTGTGAACGAAAAGTCAACCGAACAATATATCATATTATATTAATATAGATACTTTGAAAAATGGGGACTTGCTCAATCATCCAAATGTATTCAAACATTCAGATTCAACATGATTTTACCATGTTTCAAATGGGAAGCTGACATAAGCTGACCATCAAGAATGCAATGTTCACCACCAAAAATAGAGATTTGATCAGGTATATCCTCTGGCATCTAAAAATCAGCCATCAGACATGGGTTTCCTGTTACACAATTTTCCCAGTGGCGAGCCATGCTGACTTAGAGGAGAGTATCCCCAAAGTTTCCTCGCATTCTCTTGGCCCTGGCTCTCCCCAAACTTATGTCTGTTGCTTCACCATGTAAAGGAACATGAACCAGGGATCTCTCCCAACCAAGGAAAGAAGACAATTATCTAACCAGACAGGTAAGAAATGGGTAAGAAATGGGAAAACGCATCATTTTTAACATGTTTGTCCCCTTGAGGTATCTTCTGGTAATGGTTTACCATGGTTTACCTGTTGGATCAAGCCATCTGCGGAACTGATGCCCCGGAACCGGCCTCGGGCAGGATGCTGTCGTCCAGCAAGTGGCAAAGGTCAAAGCTGTGCGGCGCATGGGTCCCGCAGCTCGTCCTCCAGAACTGGCCAGGCCTGTGTTTTTGTTGAAACATCAACTGCTTAATACACATCTTTAAACTATGTATATATATATATATATATATCATATATAACTATGCAATTGTATATATATAATATACATATAATTATATATATATATATATATATATATATATATTATACAATATATTATAATGTATTAAACATACGAGTACGAATGTATAGTGTTTTAAGTTTTAAGAATAGTTCTTCAATGTTCTTCCATGATCTGAAAAATCATGTTGAGCATCTAAAATCAACACAAAAACGATGTAAGATGCGACACTGCCATCACTGCTATCCGGAAAAATCCCTGGGCCCCTCCTCCGAAGTGTGACCGGCGGCACGGTGCGTTTCACCTGGCACCAGGTCACCCAAACGGTCGGTCACCGCGGCCCGAGATGGTGAAGATTCGCCCACAGAAAGGAGGCGATTGATGCTTATTCTGGTTAGATATGGATATGATATGGATATGATATGGATAGTAAATGTTAGTTTTTTTCTTTTTAAAACAAAAACATGCATCACAAACTGACAAATACTGACAAATACATGGGACTACAACCAGCTCTGGATGATTGGTGGTTGAGCCACCCATCTGAAACATGTGCTCCTCAGGATCGTCATCGTAGGCTTGAACATGGGGAAAAACAACGATAGTTGAAACTTCCAAACCAAAGCATACTGGTCGGTTGACGTTGGTTTGAACAATGTTGTCCAATCATCAGTTGGTAGCGTTACCAATATCCTGTTCGGATCTGGAACTAGTGCAAAGAGATCAACCACCATAGCATCAGTTGGGGATGAACGTAAACATATTCTTGTTAAACCGCCACCCAGCAACCAAGAAACCCGGAGCTACAAATGAATAAACAATAATAAAAAAGGAATGGATGATGGGCTCGAATCAGGTGATTGATCCTCAAACTCTTACTGGGTGGTAGTGGAACTAACAACAGCCATAATCAACTTTGGTTGGCGATTTTATGAATAATCAATCACCCCAAGAAATGACCCCAACATACATAACATACCTCAATAAAATAGATGCTCAATACATGGTATACGAAGCCATTATCAACTTATGTTCGTGCTTCTTGGTGGCTCAGAAAGCCAACAAAGAGTCATTGGCGCATTGGCGGGTCGCAGGGTCTTCAATGTTGACACCCCCGAAAAATGGCTGAGAAGTCCTGACTGGAGCTCGCAGCTTGCGTCAGCATTTTACTTCCCAACTAATATCATCTGATTATCCCAGATAAAGCTGTTGATACGCCATCTTTTTCTGGCACACAAGCTCAGCGCCTCAACATCAGGCCCACAATGGACCGCTCTGACTGCATTGTAGTTCGTCTCAATTCACTTGTGGGTGGTAAATTCACTATGGCTGCAGAGGCACGCAAAGAAATCTCATTTTCAACCTCCGTGAAACTCCGGAAGCGCACAATCGTGTCTCCAAGCTGGCGACTGGCTGAGTTGTTTTTCTCGGGGTATCAAGGAACACGCAACTTGCTACTCAATCCCCTCCTGCAACTGTAGTTGAGCAAGAGTTCTCAATGGCAAAGATTCTTGTCAACAATTCATCAAATTGATGATATCTTGAGTGCCTCCCGGTGCACACCAGTACATTGAAGCTGATGCACACCGGATCTACACAGCAAGGTCCACATTTCGGACCAAAGTTCCTCAAGAATCCCAGCGTGTTCGGATACCACTGGAAATCATCAAAGCCCAGTGGTTTCGCTGAAACCAACCACCATTTTGGAGGATTTGATGCACCTGGGGGGGATTCCACTGGCTTTCCAAGTTAGGGATACAAGCTTTTGCGAGACAAAGATCAGATTGCATACATTTCCCGCAGAAATTCAGGTTTAAATGCATGTGGCTTGAACTCTATACTTCAGCAAAAACAACATTATAGAAATTTATAGAATATGATTTGGTTTGATGCATCTTACCCAAACTCACAGGGAAATCCCAAAGAAAATGAGCACCAAAAAACAAATTGTCGGATAAGATTCCTGGCAGTCATTTGCCTGTCTTGAAACTTCTGGGGCTCGACTCAGAAAGACTCGCATCCTCCGCTTTGACCTTACAGCGAAGGTGAAATGTGCTGCTTCGTGGTGCCCAACATCTGTTGGGATCATCCCAATCGTTGAGTATGTTCCTGTCCCATTTGAAAGAAAACTGGCGCAAGACAAGAACTCTTCATGTCCATTCTCTGTCCTACGATGTTCACATTTCTGTTGACGTCAACAAGCTTTCAAGGTGCACGGGTCACGGGTCCAAAACAGGTCAAACAGAAATATGCTAAATACATCTTTACGAGCCCCAATGGCGATCTTCTGTTCATAGTCTGTACTACACATAGATCTGGACAAATCTTAGTAAATCCCAATTCAATAATAAACTAACTGTTGGAATCCGTACTAACGATCATTTAGAGGGGGGTCATTGTGAGGTTGCTTTAATCTCTATCTGCATGCGTGAGCATATGTGCAAGAGTGTGCAAGAAACATAAGGACCATGAAAATGTACATGGGTGAGGTTTTGAAGGTCAGGAAATTCCACTTCGTTCCACTCCACCGCCTGCTCTGTTCGTCCTTTTCTGGAGTTTGCCACAAGCTTGGTGGCCAGGTGGCAGTCACGTCATAGGGAGAAAGTAACTGACCCATCTGAAGAAATCAAACCTCAGTGGTGGAGTCGTGTCATGCGTCAAAGATATCCCAGACTGGGACAGTTGGACAAAGGGAACTGACCAACCCACCAAATTAATTTCAATGAGGGCCAGACCCACTCCACAAAAACAGGATACTGAACTACCTGCTTGAAGTTGATAGGTGCTCTGATATATGTTATTGATGTTGTTATGAACCACCGTGCGTGTGCGTGTGTCTATATCCATTTTGGATCATTAATTGGATGAACATTCCAACATGGTCCGTGACATTGACGCGTGCCCTCCGCCCGCCAAAAGACAGTCGTGGGTATGGCCCTTCTCTGATTTCCCTGCCACCACTTTCTGTAAATCTTCGAAGTCTTTCTGATTCGCCTCATCCAGGTCGGCTCGAACATGCGCCTTTTGCAAAAAAATGATCAAGGTCAGTTACAGCCAGTTGATTGACATAAACTGACCAATTAGTTACAGTCAATTAATCCAACTTTTTACAGTTGTTAAAACAATTTGGGTTAACGTTGTTCGACATCGTTCAGCCTCCAAAGTTGGATTGCTCAGTACTCAGAACATCTCATGCTCAAATCCATCGGTCAGCCACGCACACTTGACCCGCTGAAATCCACATGTTTTACACGTTTCACTCTTTGTGGCAAACAAGGGAAACAAGAAAAAAAACATGTTTTTTCTGTGTTTTCTCAAAAATACCAAACACATCTCCATTTCTTTCCAATTAACTCGCCAGCTTTCTTCAAACAAAGCAGACTTCTTTCCAAACTAAATCCATTTGGAGCAGCCCAACTTCCCGCCTTGAGCTGGAGCTGATGTAGCAGGCCCTCTCGCTCCACCTTGCCCCGATCGTCCAGGCAAGATAGCTTGTCTTCCTTAGCCGGACCGATGCCATCTCAGTGAAACATCTGGGTGAAGGATTTCGACCTCTACCCGGAACGGATTTTTATTTCAAGACTTCTCATTTCCTAGCATAGTGCTCTGTAGGAGTAATTCCCTGATCATGTTAGCAACTCTGTAATTTCAGTAGGAATCTCTCTTGGCTTTGATTCAAGCGAGTCATGAGGCACAGCGGCACACCCAAATTTGAGACCAAAATTACCGCACAGAGATCGAGACACCGCATCGAGTCTGTGCGGGAAGTTGGCAGAATTTTGAACCTTTACCGTCCACCACATTTGGGCATGACTCCATATGCTGGCACCCTGCTGCTCACTTCGCACAAACATTTAGTCTAGTCTTCACTTCACCCATTTGCATTCTTTTGTATGTAGTGTCTACAGTACATTTGGGAAATCTGTTGATTGTTGTTGCTTCATCTGGCACCCTACTTTTGGATGGTTTTCGGATCCTCAAGATCTACACAGTTTCATTGACTGTGTATGTTTTGATATTTGCAATCCAACAAATTTGCCAACTCTTCCCATACAGTATTCACCCCCAAAACATCATCAACAAACTAGCAAAATCCAAACATCATCCAATATCATCTAAGCAGTGTTCAAAACCCTGTGTCGCCAACTATATAATCATCAATCAACCGTCATTTATCAGTTGTATCCACTTAATATGTATATATCCCCATATTTTGACGCTTAGAACCTCTATTACCAGAACATAATCATCATAATCCCCCTATAATCAGCAAACAACATTTTAACAGGCCGGGTATATTGGTTTGCATATTGGTTAAAATGTTGGTGCGTATATTGGCTCGTGTATCTTTCCCCCAGAAATCCCTGGGTCTTCATCCCAAAGCCACGACCTGACTGCCAAGTTTCCGCCTCCTTCAGGCGCTTCACCAAAGTGATTGGTGCCTTCACAGGCGCGCCCGCGCTGGCCGTTGCCGTCACTGGCTCGGAGGGCGCGAGCTGGACCAATGGCGCCACCTGGAAATCCATCGAACGAAATTGAAACGAAATGGGAAAACATCAATGATTTAAGGATTGTTGATTTAACAGGTTTCTTGATTAATCACTGATCAAATGGTACATGTTTTTATAGAACAATGTTCCCAAAACATATGTTTCATGATTTTTCTATGGGACCATGTTTTTGGAACATAATCGAAAAATTGTCGGTTTTTTTTTCCGGAAGATAACATGGATTTCTGCAGTTTTTTTAGCTGCAGGTATCGTACAGGATGATGATACACATGATAAATCATGATAATATAATGCAATATAAAACAAATATAAAATACAATATAGTAGAACATAATAAAAATAATAATACCCAAAAATATATAGTATAATCAAATCTAGTAGTATAAAATATGATAATATATCATATTAATAAAAATAATATGACATAATATAACATAATATATATAATATGATATGACATGATATGATACGATATAAAATAATATGATTTAATAGAATATATTCTTAAGAAATGTCATAATAATAAAAAATAAATATAGTATTAATGAAACA
>Ga0126342_10013766_pt1 | contig 14301 bp, 12 predicted proteins | sample Cyp1metagenome_FD_92528 | JGI IMG/M metagenome (GOLD analysis project Ga0126342, IMG submission 92528) | Coral microbial communities from Lord Howe Island, Old Settlement Bay, Australia - Cyphastrea 1 metagenome | ecosystem: Host-associated > Invertebrates > Cnidaria > Coral ...
GGCTCCTGGCCAGGATTTGGCCTAAAACGGCCGAGCTGGAGCTGATCTGGACGAAAGTATCGTGGAATGCTAACAACTAGCAACCGCCTTTACTTCGAGATACTTCAGCGCAGAGACAAAAAACACCATGAGCATTGCTTTGGGGGCTGGCTTTCGTCCCCCCCTTCTCAGGTATATATATATATGCGTGCGCTTAAATGAACGGGTCTGTTTCACACATCATAAGACTCTGAGGCGTGGTACCCCGTGCGAATGCTTTGGAACTCGAGGTGAGCCCTCCTGACTCTGAGCTTCGGCAAATGTTCGGAGGGTTTTCGGTTGGTCTTCCAGAATGAAGCTGACAGAAACCCAGGGAAATCCGTGGAAAATCCATGGAAAAACACGGAAGATTCATGGAAAATCATGTAAGATTCATTAGGAATCTTGATGGAACTCATGGGGAATCATTGGGCAGTCTTTCGGCCTGTGACTTTCCATTGCTATCCATTGCTGCGTGCAGAGCGAAGGAAGCTTTTCCCGCTCTACCTCGATCCGGGGAGCACGGAGGCTGGATGATTGCTGGTGAGTTGATGTGGGTTGAATATGGTTGAACCACCACTTGTATCCACCGATAAATAACCGTTCGCTTAAATATATAGACCGAAAAGCCCAAAAAGACTGGAAAGTCATGCGCCACTATTTTGGTCGGGTTTGACTTGGCGGATTTTTTGGGGGTTGCTGGGAAATATCATGTGTTTTTTATTGTTTTTTCCAGATGATGGACTTCGCAGAGGCAACCGCATAGGCACTTAGACTTGAAAAGTAGCCCTCGCGGCAGTTTCGCATGGGAGTGGTTTGCGTTGGCCCCACGTAGGTGTCCCAATTTGTGTATTGCAGTTTAGCAAGGGAAAAACAAACACAACTCATGTGATGCCAGGTCCAGTGGATGGCTATTGGATTGAGATCCTGAACTTGGACACTGGCAAGAAGAACCTCTCCTGGATGTACTGGGCATGGGACGGTTGTCAGCATTGCAACCGAAAAATAGAAAAGGGTATGAAAAGGAAAACGCGATTGAAAACTAGTGGTACACATTATTTTTCTGTTTTTCTGGGGATTGCTCTACTTGTATATGATGATGACATCCCAGGCACGATTAACTATGACTATAATCATGCTAGATGTTTGTTTTCCAGAGATGTATCATATTTATATAATTTTATATAGTTGGATGATTTGTAGTGACTTCGAATCTATTCGCAAGGCACACGATCATCCCCCAAAACTACTCGCCTCATTTGATGTCCACCAAGAATGATCAGAATTCGCATCAATTCGCCCGGATCAGCGGGGTTTGCAGCTGCATGCACCTTTAAATTCTCATAGAATTGGATGATGGGAAAATTTACAGGAAAACCCTATATTTGATGGTAAAAACCATGGTTTCCTGTAGATTTTCCCTTAAACCAATCCAATGAAATTCCTGCCGATTTCGCCTTTAGGAATCGTCTGAAGAGAGAAGTTGGTGCCTCTGGTCGATTAATGCAGACCGCCCGCGTGGGGCGGCTGGAGGCTGGGCGCCACTGCTTCGCTTGTGCTGCGTTCAACGTGGCGGGCTGCTCCAGCCCTGTGTCGGTGACAGTGGATCCAGTAGCCTCTTGCATTATGTTTCAGTCAATGGAGAAAATGCAGAGAGAAAGCATTATCAGTTGCCATATACTTCATCTTTTCCAGGCTTCACAAACTCCAAACTACAACAAAAATAGGGTGCAGGTCAACTGTGGGGTAGTCCCACATCCAAGGTAATTTGTGGCCCTACAGAGCAGAATCCAGCCTGCATGCCTGTCCAACAGCAGCTGCAACCGCCCACTTTTGCCAATGCTCGGGGCTATTTGCCACGCCCGCAACTGGGCGAAGGGCCAGCACCACTACCAATCCAACCAGCCCATGGGAGCGGCTGGGGCCCGAGTCCGGGCTCTGGGCAACCTGTGCAAAGAGGCAGGGTGCCGCAGGACTCAAGACCAACCAATCAGCTGCAGATTCAGCGGCCACAGCAGCCACAGCTGCCCCATATGCAGATACAAAGGCAGCAGCAGCAGCAGAACTACCTGTTCCAACCGCAGGTCCTTGGGCCTGGCACTGCGTTGGGCACTGAGCTGCTTGAGAGAGACTTATGCTCCTACTGAGCTCAGGTGATTCAGGTGCCAAAATGAGAATTCATCTCATGTTTCCCCTATTTTGACACTAGTCATCACCAATCTTTAATCTGGGTGATAGTGAATGGGAAGTAAGGACTATCTTGTAAATCTTCGTTTCAAAATTTGAGGTAATTTCACCAAAAAAAATTGTGTTTTTTCAAACATTACTTTTTTTTTGGGGGGGTGGACAACTGCACAAAAATAGTTTTATACTTTTTTAAGAAATTTATTGGAATTGTGTCATGTGCGCGTTAAACTTGCACCCGATCGGTATACCAGGATTCATTGTGCAAGGAAACCTGGGTTGAAGGGCCACATTGATCACCTGATGCATGTTTTTCGTTCAATTGAAATTGGTTGCCCAAGCAAAGCCTCAAAAACTCAATAATTTCTAGCTCTTTGTGGGATCAGCAAGGGCTGCTCCACCACAAGATTGAACACCCAAAAGCCCAAAACTAATTACATTTTTCACTCGTGATGATGTTTTTGGTCTGGAAATTACTGTACGTTTTTATTTATCGTTTTTTCATGTTTTTTTTTCACCAAAAATCTGCCCATGCCCAAAAAATTTAGCTGGGTTTTCCAGGTATACATTTGTCACATGTCCTTTTGGTGGTATTTTAATGTATTTAATAAATTTAATACAATTCCTGTTGTTTGCATGGCGAGCTATGCTCGTACAATTTCCATCTCGCTAGCAGCACGACAAGGCCGATGGGTTTGACAAGTTATGCCAAGTCACGTGCTTCGAAACCTCTGTCTTCAGCAAATCAACTTGGCGTCCCTTAGCTGCGTTTTTTTTGGCAGAACGGGGCACCGCGTCCATGTGGGCTTCGAAGAGTGTGTTGTGAATGGCTTAGGCAACAAAAGCATCAAATCATCCAAAAGACGAGGAAGATGAAGACAGTCTCTGTGTTGTATGCCTTGCTGCCCCGACCCTGGGTGTGCAAAGAGCGCACGGCATCCATAAAATCTGTCCGTCGCATTGAGATCCTTGAATTGATGGGTCTTGACCTCCAAGTCTATCGTTTTGCCAACTATTGTGCCAGGTCGCCTAACATGCAAAGCTTCAGTGAACTTCAGTTTCTTCAATGCTATTTCAGTTTTGCACCTGCAAATCTGAGGAAGACACATGCGTTTGTCCCGTGTGGCCATCGTTCCATGGCAAGTAAGTGTTCCAACTAGCCATGTTTGCGGTCTCACAATTACACAAGCATGCTAATGCAAATGGAGAAACCGCGAGGAACCAGTTCAGCACCACTTGTGTGCAAATTCAGCCCAGAGCAGTGTCACGTTCAACCTGGATTGTGCGAAATATGTCCACACCAAGGCTGTGTTTGTGCGCCTTGCGCCAAAGAAGTTTTCCCTGACAAGGGCAGCTGCCCAGTTTGCCGTGCAGAATCTTGGATGCTGTCGCAAAAGCGGGAGTCGGCAGGTATCCAGTACCAAGACTCCACTATATAAGATCTATAAGGCCTTATCTGCCCAAGCATGTTTTGAGGTGGATGGAGCTGCCCAGGCTGTCGCATGCATTGTATAATATTCATTAATATTCTCAAATTACCTGTAAGTCATGCTGTTTCAGTCATGAATTTTCCGAAGACCTTGAGGCAGACGTTGATTGCATTCTGGATTGGATTCTTGGAATTTCTGTAGCTTAGTGGCTTCACCACAGTGCAGCTAAGGAAGCTCAGAATGTGATTCAGATCTTCACCTGATTTGTCGACTGATGTGCTGATGTGCTTGAAAAACTTGAGGGCCAAGAAACAGTTGGCCCTTGAAGCAAGGCATGAAACCGGAAAAAGTGATGGGCCTGGACGTGGTGGAACATGCAACTGCCTCCAAAGCAAAATATTTTACAAATGGAATTCACTGGAAAGATGCTTTTTATATTGCTGTAGGCAACTTATTCCCTGAAAATTGCCTGTATATTATCCTTAATTCAAGTCAGTGAATGACTGTGAACTGCTACGTTGATCACATTTGAATCTTTGATTCTTAAATATTCTTAATATCCATTAATCACCGTTAAACTTCAACCTACAAATTTAGGTTCTGTACCTGAGACCGCCAGGCAAACGGGCAGAGGCACATCAGAGGCACATCATCAAGCATTGTAAGCGGAGACGGGGCAATATATATATATATACATATGTATATATATATATGTGTGTATATATATATGTATATGAATGTGAAAGAGTGATCTCAAGACTTGATTCTAAGGTCAAAAGAGTTTCACCTGGAATAGCCGAGATCGGCTGATGCTAATGTCAGCCATGGACATGTTGATTATGTTTGCGGAGGCTGGTTTCGAAGGTGGTGACAGCCTTTGGTGTGCAAATCTGAGTGCAGGATCCCATTTGGATATTACTTCGCTTGTACAACCTGGACACCTGTTGACACCAAGGCTCAGAGATTCCAAGCATCTCAGAGTTTTCACGGTACCAGGCTGGTCACTGCTGCTACCCTATGGTAAACTAACATAATTAGATGTGGAAACTCATGGTTTACACACGAAAATGGTCTACATACTACAAATGGTGGGTTTTCCACATCTACCTTAGTTGACAGGAGAGCAACAGACAAAGATTTTGCCAAGACTGGCATTTGGAGAAGACCCAACTGCGGCTTGGCCACGCCATCTTGGCCTCCAAAGTTGTGCAGGTCGCCCCGAATGTCCCTATTTCCAGCCCCGTAATTCCATTGCGCCGGGCCGTGAGCCCCAATTGTGGTGCCCTCAGAGTGGGCTGCTGATGGCTCAGATACAAGATATTCGCCTTGTCACAGGATGTAGTGACTTGTAGTGGGTCATGGTTTGCCTATGGGCCATGGACCACTTTTCGCTGTTCATATGGGATTTGCCATGCCGCCTTTGCACTGGCCGAGTGATTGCTTCTGACGTCTTCGAAAACGCTCCGGAAAGCGCACAAGGTGCAGAGATTCTTGCAGACTTTCCAGAAGTGAAAGGTGCAGGCAGGAGTCAGGAGTCACAAGATTTGGTCAAGCAAGGGAAGGGGCGGGATAGGGTTCTACGGCGCTATGGGCGTTGTCATGCATGGTGGCATCCTCGTACCGCAGCGCAGGCCAAGTCACATGGTTCGCGCGCTTTTGCGCCGTCGGCTCTGCTCAAGTGGCACCTAGTGGCAGCCCTAAGCTTTTCAGGTCTGTAGCATTTTGTAGCTCCAAGTTGCCGTAGATAGATGCTTCAGTCTTTTAAATGCCTTGATTGCTGAATTCTTGAATCGTTTTTTCATGATTTGCTAGCTGCTACTTTGTTCACTTTCCTGGCAGTTGGGAGTCATGAAACAAGTACTGCATCCTTCAGCGCACATCTTGGCATCACCAAGGTGAAGACAATGTGCTTCAAAATGTTCGTGGACAAGGAGGTGCTTGTTTTTGATCGTTTTTGACTGGCAATCTTTGTTTGGGTCTGCCATCTGCCCAGAAATGGGGTATACTGTAGGATGCAGGGTTCTCCAAAATGGCACGTTTATTGGAGAAAATGATGATAAACACATGGGAGAGTTGTGGAATTATCTTGTTTTCGGGCAAACCCGTTCAGAAAAGTGATTAAAGACAATCTAATTTGGTAGCACAAAAATGATCAAAATAGATCCCCCTTGAAGTTTGTAGTACCAAATGAGTTGCCTAGTGAGACCTTTTCAGGAGGCATTTCGTTCACTCTTAGAGGCATTTTGTACAGATTTTAGGTTTTTTTTCCCTAAGGGTTGGTCATTGACATTTTGTACGGGGAAAATTGGCTTCAAGATGATTGGTGCAACAAGGTTGGTGCACCTCATTTGGAACACCCTACCAAAGATCCATTTTGTACAATTAACGTCGAATCGACAATCCCCATTTTGTACAGAGATTGCATCTGGGGGTTGGGCAAACCATTTTGTACACATCCAAATCATTCCAAATCGACATGGTGAGCCTCATTTCGTACAGGTTTTTTTTTTTCAGCACCCTGTGGGTGTACAAAATGGCACTCCCAGTGATTTTTGTGTACCATTTTGTGGACTCTGAGCTGGGGACGGCAACTTTCCAACAGGGGTCCACTACCACCACATATATCTCAATACCAGATCGCACGTGGCAGCAAAAAAGAGCACAGTTTTCCACGGCAACCTGTGGTTTGACATCATTCTTTGTGGCCCTCAGATAGCACCAGTACAAAATCGAAAGCCTTCAGTTTTTTTGCAGAGATATGGACCGTACAAAATCGTACTTTAGGTGGTTGACATGGTGACCTTGGTTTCTTCAAAATGTACCCGGGGGGTGTACAGAATCAGGCCATTTGTTGGAGTTGAAATTGTATTGGTGCCATGTCATTATGTACAGAAATCATCCAAAAAGTTGTTCATGTGAGCTCTTTCTGTGCCTGGGGTTGGTAACCACTATTTTGTACTGAAAACAGTAAACATGTTAAAATACCTTGTGCCCCATCATTCTGGAAGCTGTTTCTGTACCAAATGAGGGGGCACTACCCCAGGCTAAATTCCGAGGGGGATCAAAATAGTATAAAAAGGGCGTGTGTAGTCAGTGTAGTGCAAAAAGGGGGAGAGAGAGAGAGAGAGGGGAGAAATGGTGTGACAAGGGCCAGAGATAGAGTGCACACCAGGGGTGCATCCTAAAAGTGACGACGGGCCATTGAAATCCACGAGAGGTTTGTCGATCGGAAGTTAGCATATAAGCTGAACCATTGTGAACTTCTTTGGACTTCTCCGAGCAGTGTCAGAATGTCTGTTGCGTTAAAGATGGTGCTTAGCTGCACTTTGCAGTAAACTTGGAGGCTCCATTGTGGTTTTGGATCCTATGGTCGGCTTCTGAGTCTGAATGCCTTGATGCCACCGATGTTGAGAGTCTCATCAACAAATCCGAAAATGTTAGGCTGGAGTGCGCAGCGTTGAGCAAGAGTCTTCAGCGATGCGTCCGAGCCAAAGATGCAAAGCATGAAACCTTGCCCAACCAGATCCAACCAGCTGTGAGGTTTCGAGATTGAATGAGCCTGTGCTTCTCATTTCAATATAGTTCAATTGAACTGTACTTTTAGAAACCCATGCCAGAAGCAAATTCAAATTCTTGCGGATTTTTGTTGCATGTTTTATCTTCAAATCTTTGCAAGGTTTTTTTTTGGGGCCAAATTCAGAGAAAGAGAAACATAGAGAAACTATAACAGAATTTTATACAAGTTCCCAAATCATCCATTTTACAGTAATTGGATTTTCCATGATTTTCCATTACAAACCAACATAACCAACACAACAAGGCAGCACCTCTGGCGCCACAACCAGCGGCCGCTGAACGGTTCAGGTCATGCATCGTTTCGGGGCTCTCCATTGCGCCGACCTTTCACGTCCTTCGCAGGGCTTCCCAGGGTTGATTTTTGCTACGCTTCAAGGTGCTGCGTGACCTATAGGATCATAGGTTTGTATCATTTGTGTATCATTTTGTATCCCGTTTTGGTTCGTTCAAAATCCTACCACCTTAAAAGTTCCTCCAGCATAATTTCCGATGAGTTCCACCTGACCTGATTGCGTGGCCGCCTTTGGCATTTAGTTGAGATGCCCATAGGAGGGCTGACTGTTCTTGATTCATTCCACGCCAGTTCTTCGTCCCCATGATTTTGGATGTTTTGAGTTGATTGATGCATAACTTCCCTGATAAAAACCCAAGGTTCCACAAGATGATTGGTGTCAGATCCTGAAAAAAACAGCAGACAGCAAGTCGTGAAGATTCGTTTTTCGCCGTTTTTGCTCCAAGGTCCGCCAGAAGCGCTGATCTCGGTATCTATCGGATCTATCAGCTTGATTATGGAAGTTTAATGGAACATGTACTCTTGGTGAATTCAATGGTTTATCATTGGTTTATAATTATAATGGTTAATAGTGGTTCACAGTGGTTTTACATGGTTAATGGTTTTAAAACCGGTTTTACTACCCTGCTGTGCAATGGCAATATCTCACGTCCAAAGGTCAAGACTTCCTCTGAACCAACACCTTCACGGGAACGGAAAGGCGCCGGCCTGCAATCAGTGATGACAGCTTTTCGCGAAACTGTCAATGTGCTATTTTGTAATTTGTTGATCTATTTGCTTTGCCTTACTGTAGTTGATTGGAAGAATGACGCGTCCCAGAAATGTTGAACTTGGGAAGGGCAACCAGAGGTTGGCCTTCATGTTACGATCCCGGGTGGGCCCCTCGCTTTGGCTAATGGCCGTCGTTTCATTCCATGATTTGTACCTGTCCAAAAACATTAACAGTCATAAATTATAAATGATCATTTAATTATATAATTAAAATGGGTCAATGTAATAATAATCATATTAGGATGATGATGATGATGACGACGACGACGACGATGATGATGATATATGGAACAAAATGAATAAAGCAAAACCCAGAGGTGTATCATGTGTTTTCATCATACTCATATTCCCCATTTAGATGACCAAGCCCACCTTTCAGACGCCCATTCCATGATGACCAGGATAATGCAATAGTTGGTTGGGTTATGTTGGGTCAAATGATGATAATTACAGATAATTGATAATTGTTAGATTAGCTAAATCCCCCATTTCATTGACTAACTGTTTTTTTTGAATGACTAAGGTAATATTGCGGTTAAATCATATTAAACCCACTATTTCACGATATATTTCACTGTGGTGAAAGCCTATCCGTGGGAGCTGACCAGGACATCCAGCCCTACCGGGCCGAGCCTTACGCAGATGCTTTTCATCTGCAGGGGGCTCCAGGGGCGAGCGACAGCGATCGGAGGGTTTCAGAAGAAAATGGTGCACGGCAGGACTCGCCAGCATTTTGAGGGCTTGAACATCCAGCTAAACCAGCTATGTTTGATAGGAGCAAAGACCTAAAAGGTTCATGCAGAAACCTTTCCATGAGAGGTCGTCATATGGTGGAAAATGTACCCAAACCATGGAAAACAATATAGTGAACTACTTAAAGCGATAACGTGATTTGATGGTGAAGTTGAAAGGTGTTGTTGTTTTTCGCAGCCAATTGGGGGATTGTATAGTAACCTCATATGCATTGTTTTAGTTTTTTGTCGGATGTGAATCCAAGGGCTCCCAAAAGGCCTACTAGAGGTGCTCCCAAAAGGCCTAGAGTACGCACTTCTGACCACAGAACTTGCGGCCAAAAACCTGTCACGATTCAGGCTCTGGAATCTTGCACGCGTTTCCTGATTTTACTCGTACCAGATGAATTTATCGATAACCAAATCGATAACGTAGCGATAGCCAAAAACTGCCAAAAGGGGCCCCGGGCAGCCAGAGACCCAAGCCATCCCTGGAGTGGCGCACTTCAATTTTGCGTCAATGTCTTGAAACATCTACTTGGGGTGGTCCAGCCTCGCCTTGACACCTACCATTTAATATCACTTTGATCTGAAGATCCAAAGGGATGAACAGAATCTGCAGAAGTAGAAGGTGCGCAACAGTGCAAAAACCTAGCTGTTCTGAAGGAAATTCTTTCCGCACTTCGAAGACAAACAGTGGACAGCAGACTGCTGACCATGAAGTGAACCTATTGTTGATTCTGCGGAGAGGAATGGAAATGGATCTCCAAATCAACAGCCATTGTTTGACATGCTCCAAAACCATGTAAATCGATATAGCGAACGATCTAAATCGATAACTTTGGTCCTGACTTTGTTTGTGATCCTTAGTTGTGGTTCCCGCTCATATTTTTTGAAGTGAACAGCATGGTAATGAGGGCCTTGATGCACGGCCAGTGAACTTCCAAGGTGTCTGCCTCTCGGTCCCAAGGCCACGCAGCTGAAAACAGAACCACTGCCGGCTCTGTGGATGTGCGCAGTGAAGGTTAGTAGGGGGGCAGTGGTTAAAATAAATGTGGTACCATGTGGTGCTTAGCTGTACCTAGCTGATTCATCATAAAGGTTATATTATAGGGGGGCCAGGCTGTTGTCTGATTTTGGGGGTGACTGGAATCGCAGCCATGAAGCAACATTCTTCCAGGCATAGATTCGCCCTGGCAGCGCGAGGGTGACTCTGGTCCTAGTCTCAAATGACAGCATGCCTTCCTGGATGAGCTGGATGGGCTTGGGATTGGTTTCAGATGGGAAAAGTTGCCGGCTGGTAAACGCACGGTTTCTCATAGAATTTCACTAGAATTTCACTTTCACCAGCCCACGCACACACCACACCACACACAGACACAGACACAGACACACCCACACCCACACCAACACCCACACCCACACGTTTACGATGTGATACGTGAAACTGATGCGAGCGAAAGGATGGGGGATGCTGTCTCCATTTGGTTTTCCCAAGCTTTCATCCCAACAGAATACTTTCAGAAGTTCATGTTGACTGAACCTTGCAGTTCTCTGCAGTTGTGGGCTCAGTTTCCTAGTTCCAAGTCGTCCTTGTGTGGACACGATGAGCGTAAAGAGGAAAGCAGATGAGATTGTGGGCACCACGTGCATCGATTTGGCACATCTTGACAAGGAAGGGGCCCAAGCCATGATGACAGTCTTCAACAAGGTTCGTGGCGCCGGATTTATGGCTCCTGACTCAAAATGATAATAACATATTGAGATTTTTGGGGATCCACCACCATTTTTGAAAACCACCAGTTGAAGGAGGATTTTTCAAAATACCCAGCCCCCTGTCCATTCAACCAACCCCTTGGTCAATTGGGCCCGCTTGTGCCCCGCCATGCCAAGTCCAGGTGGCCTCTCCTAACAACAACGCGGAGCGGGTGATCAGCATGTTCAAAGCCCAAGAAGGTCTCAGCATTGGATTCTGGACGGAGTACAGGCCATGCACAACCAGGTTTTAGATATTTTCAGTGTCTTGCAGTTAGGTGGATTTACTCTACTTTACCCCATTATCCACTAAAACATGCTAAAACTTACACATGTAATTATATAAAAATGTAATTAGCAGGGGTCCACAAACCAGCAAGGATTCCCGGTGGATTGCTACATTCATGGGCTTCAAACTGCTACCTTGGCGCTTCGTGATGGCTGTGATGAGGAGACGGTGGTCTGTGCCTTGTTGCACGACCTTGGTGAATGTTGGTCTACCATTAACCATGGGGAGATTGCAGCAAGCCTTTTGCGGCCTTACATCAGCCCAAAGAACTACTGGATTCTGAAGCACCATGAAGTCTTCCAAGCCTATATCTACCAAAATGGCTTTGAATTGAAAGACATTGAGAAAGTGCGCGATCAGTTCAAGGACAGTCCACACTTTGATGCTTGTGTTCAATTTTGCGAGAGGTATGACTCCAAGGCCTTTGATCCCGAGTATGACACCCTTCCCCTGGAGCATTTCATTCCGATGATCAAACGCATCTTCAATCGGAAGCCCTACGTGGAGAGCGGATGCCTTGAGGATGGCCGAGAGAATGCTGCCAAGTTTAGTTTGGGCGAAGCATACCCCAGCCCAGAGCCGAACTGAGAGAACTGCAGTCGATTGGCCAGCCAGTAATTAGCTATGTAGCTATCTCATGCGATATCTTCCTGCAGAAGAATTTTTGCAAACAAAATGCATCAAAATACCATGAAATGCCGTTTGGGTAGCTCCTATCGGTAGGCAAGGGCAAGCCAAATTCGACACTGGCGCCATCTACCATCGCAAACAGCACCCTTGCTGCGGGAAAAAATGAGCCAGGCGTGAGCCAAGGTGAAATCCATGGGTGCTTCCAATTGGACTCGAAATTCACCGGCGATTGAAGCCATACCTTGGCCCAACAGCATCAGACGAATGTCACAGATGTGGTTTCCAGGCTCACAAGTCACACTGACTGTCGTGCCCTGAGTTTGCTCCAGTGGACCATCCAGTGGTGAGGCTGAGGAGCTACGGGCATCCACATTTCTAAATATTCCGGAAAAAAATGGGGAGCCAAGGGCTACAATCGAGTTTCCCCAACACATGGTACTGGTACTATATAAAGCGACTGTGAGGCCGTATGGTACTTTGGTAGTCGACAGGAGGCACATTTCTCCCGGTGACATGAAACCCGGACAAGGCGTGCAACTCTGCCGGCTCGAGCCCGATCAATTCAATGAGAGGCGTGGAATCGTCCTTATTTGGGTTTGATGCTGTCCAGAAATGCACGTGAAAACATGTTGAAACACACTGACGCCGCGATAAGTTGACACTGTTCATCGAAGTTGAAGACATGAAGCTTAAAATCATAGTGGGACCCTTAGGCCATTCGAGTGAGCTTGTTGCATGGCAGAGTATGCTGGTAGGATGTGTTTCTTGTACAGTGTTGTCTTTTTTGATCTTGACGGGTTCAGATTCATCATCTCCAAAGGGTCCAAAATACAAAGGATGCGCCATGCGAAGGTTCACCACATTGGCCCTGTTGGCAAGCTTCCAAGGCGAACAGCACTTTTTTGTTGACGCTGTACTGTTGAGATGACATGAGTCTGATGATGATGCTGATGCTGATGCTGCTGCTGGTGGTGGTGGTGGTGGTGGTATCCGACGTCCTTGATGCAGATGGTTTTCTGGGGGCTTCAGCAGATGGATCAATCAATGGGAGGGCAGGAGGGTTCATGGAGTATGTATGGCAATACTTTACCCAAATGTTCCCTAAACGGAAGCTATGCAGATCCTACCCATGTCGCATAGTCGGATTTGGAATGGCTTGTGTTTTGGGAACGTTTGGGCAAAGTAATTACAGTATTTGGACACCACTATTTCGTGAGATAGGAGCCCACGCATCTCTCGTCTCATAATGCCAAGTTTCTTCAGCTGAACCCTGCAACTGAACTGTTTCCGAGCTAGTGCATTCCTCACGATATCAACTGAACTGTTTCAACGGAAATTCATCGTGGCGCCTGGAGGTGCGATCATCAGAGCAGCCGGAGCCTCAGAGGGGTTTCCAAGACTTCCCAACGTTTGGAATTTGATTTTTCGGCTTTGAAAAATTGGGCATCTCAAATTCCAACATCATGACATGTCATATATCATGAGCAAAAATGGATTCCAGTAGGCCATTGATGGCCATTGGGTTATAGAAGGAAGCAGAATCAGGGCCAGCAGCTTTCGGCTCCAGTCCCTCAAATCAGCGGCACTTTTTCCCAGCCATGCCTGAAGAGGAGAATCTTGGCGGCAAGAGGACTCGGGATCTCTGCCGGAGGGTCCGGAGGTGTCGATGTGAGGCCACTGGTAAACTACTTCTATATTAACCCATATTAACCCTCACTGGTTGGTGGTTTGGAACATCTATTTTTCTATATATTGGAAATAATCATCCCAACTGACTTTCATATTTTTCAGAGGGGTTGAAACCACCAACCAGCTCAGTATGAGTATGATGATAATCAACTACATTTAACTACTGCTTAAATGTATTGAAGAGAAGTGACCAAGTTGATGTTTCAAATATATTCAGTTCAATGATGTTCCGTCCATTGTTGTGAAACATGTTGGAAACAGGGACGAAAAGCCTCAGGGTAGCTACAGCAGCTGGATCTACCTGGGTGACTGGGGATTTGTTAGATGAGTACTGAAAATTTAAGTACTAACTAGATGATGATTATCTGATCTTGCAATTGGGGATGACTAGGTTACTAATGGTTACTACATGTTACTACTCTTCTTATCCATTCTGGGATTTCCGATGAACTAAGCAACTTGAGTGTGATGGTAGAGGTTGTCAATGAGTTGTGGTGGCTCCCTTTGAACTTTATGCTTCGGTGCGGTGCACTACCGTTGACCCAGACGCTGGATCCTTAGGAAGCCGCAGACCAAAGAGACCCCAGAGGAGAAGCCCAAAGAATCCGGTGGTTTGCTGGATGAAGAGGAGGGCTAGGGCTTGGGAGGGCTTACACTGGCGTACAATTGGGCTTACAATTCCCAGAGGATCCATGTATGGAATATTTACCTACATTGACCCCTAAAGTAATTTAAAATAATCCCAATGTAGGTAAATATTCCATACATGGATCCTTAGGGATTGGGCTTAGATGGTGTGTTTCTGAGTGCTTGTTGTTTGTGTGGCCTCTCGTCTCCGTCTCGTCTCCGCACTCCTGGCCGGGGGGAGTGCGGGTTCGGGCTGCCTGCTTTGCTCCTCTTGCTGTTGGTTTCCTCATCCTTGTCTCTTTTTGCACC
>Ga0126342_10013767_pt1 | contig 14300 bp, 7 predicted proteins | sample Cyp1metagenome_FD_92528 | JGI IMG/M metagenome (GOLD analysis project Ga0126342, IMG submission 92528) | Coral microbial communities from Lord Howe Island, Old Settlement Bay, Australia - Cyphastrea 1 metagenome | ecosystem: Host-associated > Invertebrates > Cnidaria > Coral ...
CGTCCAGCAAACCCCATAAGCCATGTAGGTTGCCAACCTACAGCCCCAAAGGCCATCCAGCAACCCCCATAAGACATGTAGGTTGCCAACCTACAGCCCCAAATGCCATCCAGCAACCCATAAAACCTGTAGGTTGCCAACCTACAGCCCCAAAGGCAATCCAGCAACCCCCATAAGACCTGTAGGTTGCCAACCTACAGCCACAAAGGCCGTCCAGCAACCCCATAAGACATGTAGGTTGCAAACCTACAGCCCCAATGGCCGTCCAGCAACCCCCATAAGACTTGTAGGTTGTGAGCCTACAGCCCCAAAGGCCATCCAGCAACCCCCACAAGACCTGTAGGTTGCCAACCTACATTTCTAAAGGCCATCCAGCAACCCCCAAAAGACTTGTAGGTTGCCAACCTACAGCCCCAAAGGCCCCCAAGAGCTGGAGGTTGCCAACCAACCTACAGCGCCAAAGGCCAGCAACCCCCATAAGACCAATGGGTTGCCAACCTGCAGCCCCAAAGGCCGTCCAGCAACCCTCATAGGACCTGTATCCAGCAACCGCCATCAGACCTGTAGGTTGCAAACATACAGGTATATAACCGGTTTGGCCAATTTTTGGGGATTTTCCACAACATATTATTGCAACTATTATGAATAACATAATGTGTTAGACCATTTGAATGAATGGGGGGGAACCTGGATTTTTAGATATATAAAGTAACTTAGGCACCCGTTTGTATCTATGATTTTCTCATATATTAATGGGAGTATCAACACGCGGCTAAACCATCATTATAAAGGTTGATGTGAAACGCATGGTTTTGCTCCATAGGCACTTAGTTTTCTTGTTGGTTGATAGTAACCACCCCAAAAAGATAGAATTTGGTAAACCCCTTCTAAACTAGAAACTTGTTTCTTCATCTTTTGTCGGTGACTACTAGAACTTAAACTTAATCTTGCTGGTGGTTAAGTCATGTTCAATCCTAACAATGTTGATGGTCAAGTCACCATTTTTGATGTTATCATGCTTCAACAGCCATTGTTCATAGTTAACCAACGGCCAACTATGGTTCATGGTTTGAATATGTTTAAAATCACCATCAAACTGATGCAGAACTCCCCAAAGATTCTTCCAGCAAGGATACTGCTTGGTGTTTTTTTTTCCATTCAAAAATTTCATCCCAGCTGACCAACACAACATTTTCAGATGGCTATCCCCAGGATATCTTGGCGCCCAGATTGAGCTTGGAACTCAAGGGAGGTGGCTGGGTTCGATCGTCCCATGGGGGACAGTGTCAGAAAATCACGAGGGAAGAGCAGCAGGCTTTTGAACTGATGTACCCGGCCTGGTAAACGTTTACAGTTTGCGAACTGGAAAATCACCATGCTTTTTGATGGGAAAACTCACTATTTCGACTGGGCCATTTTCAATAGCTATGTTAGTTTACCAGAGGGTACATCATTTCAAAAGAGCTGACAAATCATCATAAAATCATCAAAAATCATCAAAAACATCCGGTTGACAACTTGACAACATCACTTAAGTCATCAAAAACATCAGAAAAACATCAGAAATTATCATAAAATCATGATTTTGAATAGCAATGTTCTTGATTGCCAGAGGGTAAAGAATTCCTCATCCAATCAAGATTGCAACTTGATGCGTGGAAAATTGGCATGATCATCGCCATGACGATAATCATTTGCCTTTATTTACAAATATATATATATTTACATATATATATACATATGTATATATGTACATATATATATATATGTACATATATATATGTATATATATATATATGTATATGTACATATATGTACATATATATATGTATATATATGTACATATATATGTATATATATGTACATATATATATATATCTTTGTACATATATATATATACATGTATATATATACATATATATATATATATATGCACATGAATAAATAAATAAATAAATAAATAAATAAACAAATAAATAAATAAACAAATAAATAAATAAACAATAAATAAATAAACAATTAATTAATTAATTAATTAATTAATTAAATAACTAAATAAATAAATAAATAATATATATATATATCATATTAAGGATTAAATCATGGGTTATATGAGATATAATGGATATAATGGATACAATCCCATATTTTCCTTCATGCATATCATATAATGCAATCTCATCCCAGGTACTTTTGAGATACCCTCCATATGAGACACCAAAATGGATAGATCTAATACAAAACTCGGGTTTCTGAGAGGGTATTTGATGTTAGGGGGAAGGGATTCTGATGGTTTCAGCAGCCTTCCCAACTTTTTGATGTGTGGCTGGCGGGGTTGTCAAACACAAAACATAGGGATTTCCCGGGGTTGGTTGAAACCCCCATGCCTTATAGAAATTATGTACTTCCATCATTTACCCAACGTTTTTCCTAACACGATTCCCTCAATTCGCTGAATTCAACGTTTTTTCTTGGAACCCAAGATTTCGGCGCACCATGATTTCCGGGAAACAAATCCGTGAAACCAATCCATTACCGCATTATATCCCACACAAAACCCACTGTATCCTCAGAAAAAAAAAGTATTTTCCCATGAAAATTTACCTTTCATTTGCCAATGATATATCCGTACGAGATCCTTGGTCCTTAAAGCGATCGTACTCCACTGGAACTGGAGATCCTCTGGAAATTTCACATAGCTCCGGAACATCACTGTCGTATAGCTAGGTAAATCATCATAAATCGAAGTAAATGGGCCATCTGTACCAAGGCGTTTCACAAAACATACTGTGGATGCTTGCGAAATCCGAATCACCACCAAAAGGATGGTTGAAACCCAGATAGTGGGATGTTTACTACCTATCAACTGGTGATTCGGATTTCGCTGGCCCATCCACCGTATGGTACATATTTGCCCTATGTCAGCTACCGCCTTTTCAATTTGCCAGGTGACGCCACGACGGGCTCCGTGTCCACTGCTGCGACGGGCTCCGGCTTCGTACAGCAACTGCCTGCGGGTGTGCGGCTGAAAGGGAACAGCGGGGGACATTGGGAATCGGCGGATTTCACGATTCAAAATGAAGGTTTCCAGAGTCATGGGGGTACCCCAACATGGACATACTGGAAAATCATGGAAAATCCATCTATAAATGAATGATTTAGGGGCTTTACGCACCACATTTTCACAATTCGACCCTGAAAATAACAACTTTTGACCGGAAACTCATCTTCCAACCCCTGTTAATCCACTGGTGGCTAATGAGTACATTCAAAGGCGTTATCCGTTATCCGTTATATGCTACCTATGATCTAGGGGTGGTATTCAATATGATGTGGATGGGATAAAGTGGGTTAGATTCTCCATTACCCTCTTAGTAAACGTTTACATAGCTATGGACAATCACCATATTTAAGATGTAATTCAACTGGTATACCCTCTGGTAAACTAACATAACTGTGGAAAATCACCATATTTAATATCTAATTCAACTATACATGACCATTTTCAATAGCTACGTTAAATTGCCAGAGGGTACATATCCAGTTATGTTTGGGCATATAACACAGTTGCTAAGCAGTGACCTTATCTCCCATGGTACCGTCTAAGAAGGGTTCCTATTGGGAAAACCATTCAGGTCGGCCTGGAGTTTGGTTTGGGATTCATGATAACTTGTCTAGATGTAGGCGTAGGCACATATTCGTATTGTTTCAAATCACTTCATGTCATTTAATATCATTTCATGTCTACACACTACACGTGTGAAAATGCGAATCATATATGTATGTAGTAAATAGATAAATAAATTAATAAATAAATGAATATATATATATATACACATGTATAGATTTAGACACATCCATTTGCCATGGTCTTTTGGATCATTTGTTGCCTTTGTTCAACCTGCAAACTGCTCGGATGCAGGGTTTCTCATCAAACTTTGGAAAGTCCATAGATTCCAAGATGGTTGGTGATATCCCCGTCATATCCCATAGAATATCACCCAAAAATGCTTGGTTTAGGCACCCGGCAACCACCCTAAAACTCCTCCCAATTTCCGATGGCCTGACTTCTTTCAGATGGCGCCCTATCCAGCCATAGAAAAGTGTGACTGTTGATTCCGTTTCACTCCATGTAACTATAGACTACTTGGTGGCTCATCCCACTTAGTAAGTAGGTTACAACCCCAGTTATAAGTGGATTAACCCTACTTATCCCATTTATAACTGGGGTTATAACCTACTTACTAAGTGGGATGAGCCACCAAGTATAGATATACCTACCAGAAACCCAACAGTTATATGGGTTATAAACCAACTTAGCTAACAAACTGGACCATCACCTCGATATATCTTTGAAGTATTTACAAGTTGTTTTCCCAGTTTTCCCAGATATGCCTTAATGTTTTTGTTGGTAACCCCCCCATTTACTCTCCATTAAATCAACATGACGTCCCTCCCATCAGTCGGGGGTTGGAAGATTCATTTTCACTAAAAGTGGACTGTTTCAACCAATTTTCAGGCTCTATGTAACTTGCGGGCACACCAAACTGGGACCCACATTCCAATTTCTGAGGCACCTATGAATTGATTTTCAAGAGCGATGATCAGGCTTCGAAGGGGCTTACCCCGGGGGCACCAAAGGACATACCTACAGCCATCAGAGAGTAGGGAAAATGAGGTTATTTTTAAACACCTCAAATTAATGGCTATAGGAATATCCCAAGATTTGAAACCATTTTAAACACCTCAAATTTCGGAGCAGCCAATTTTCAGACCCAAATCTGAGAGATTTTAGTAGTATTTCGAGCCATACAACACCACAGGGCCCAAGGGTGGAGGGCGTTTACGATGTCTACTTGGTGAGATATCTTCCCAAATATATGGAGGTTTCCTAAGTCATGGGGGTACCCCAAGTCACCATGGTTGTTTCAATACTATAGTTTGGTCATCCATGACGACTGGATGATAACTGGGGTATCCCCATTTTAGGAAAGGACACCCCAATATGTGCCATGGTCAAGTTCGTTGGATGTATACCCAGCCATCAATTCATGAACGGTGATCCATATTCCATTTGGGAGTCTCACTATGGCATGGATGACCCTACTCCATGTACCATGTTTTGACCCTAGCACACATGACAAAGAACCAGTACTGGCTCAAGGGAAAGTGCTCTGTAACATTGTCATATGGATGAGCACCACTCGCAATTATCACTGAGTTGCTTGACTCCATGCTGCTGCTATTTCTGCTTCATTGCTGCCAGTCAAACCCTCAGTTTTGTGAGCTAACCCACGCAATTTGCTCGAAAGACCGTTTTTAAAGTAGCAGAGGTTCGTGACAACTTATTTTTGGCCAGCCAACCAGACCCTCCCAACAGCATTCTCAGAACCCACCTATGATTGCTGGATCACACACCCATGTTTTGTTTTGTTTTGTTAATCGTGGCAATATCCACTTTTTGGATTCTCAATTCCTCTCATAAAACACCATGATTGCCAGGTTGGCTATGCTCAAACAGGGTACTTCAATCCCCATATTTTGAGACTGCACCATAAGGATAACCCATTCCATCTTTTTTTAAATATTTTCATTATTTTGAAAACCAAACTTGCCACGACTAGGGACATAACACCAATTTTTGACAACAAAGCGGAAAAATCACAGTGCCAGTTATATCCCAATAGCATACCGTATACCATAAATGAAATGAGTGGTCTGTTGGTTGTATCCGTGTCATCTCCCCATTGTATCTCTATTCTATCCATGGTCATTTGACCCACATATCCCATTATAGCCCCAGTAATACCCATGATATCATCATGAACTTATAATATGAAACCCATAAGACAATGAGTGTCCTGACATATCATTATATGATATTGTATCATTAAACACACATCAAAGATACCACTCCTTGTTGAATCCATATGAATAAATATATCCGCGTTCTATCCTTCCTACATCCTCATGGTATCCCATATTTGGTCGGTGATGCAGCCCCATAGGTTGGGGCTTACCTTCATCTAGCAGAGTTCAAGACCCCTGATTGATGCTCGTAGGGGGTTAAACATGGTTAAACTATGTATCCAATATACTGGGGATCATCATCATCATCATCATCATCATCATCCTCATCCATGAACTGCGAATCCCCTTGTCAACCAGTATTTCCTGGAATCGGCTCAACACTGCTAAAATTGTCGAGCCAATGGTTGCCCTTTTGAACACATGGTTGCCTTTACGAGGTTTTTTCAGAACGCCTGGTACGCATCGCTTTGTAGATGGTTTACCCATTAAAAATGGTGATTTTCAATAGCTATGTTAGTTTACCGGAGGGTATTTACAAATTCCACTTGAAAACCAGCAAAAATCCCAAAAAACCCTGCTTGGAGGATCCCATGAAAGGGGAAGTGTCCGGGAAGTGTTGTTTAATTCAGCCTTAGTGATCAAGTTCGTCCCCATTTTTTGTGGGCTTATCCCATTTGTACATGGCTGAGCAAAGCAAAAGGTTTGGCAAAACCAGTTCCGATCCCTGGGATGATCCGGAACATAATGGTTGGATATTCCCGTCATAATCCCACAATCCAGAACATATTAGCTTCTGGTAAACTAACAGTTTGCTATGGAGAATTACCATGCTATTCATGGGAAAACTCACTATTTCAATGGCGTGTTTTTTCAATAGCTATGTTGGTCATTACCAGAGGGTACCATCATACTTGTTCATGGGTGGACTAACTATGGTTACTAACTGTCGTGTGGTAACCATTTTAACCATGGCAAACTATGGATACTAACTACATATGGTTACCAACTAGGCTTGCTAACTATGGTTATCAACCATGGTTGCTAACTATGGTTACCAAGTAACTATGGTTACTACGGCTACCTAACCATAGTTAACTAACATTAACTAACTATGGTTCCCAACTATGGTTACTAACGATGGTTAACGACCAACACTACCCTCTGGTAATTTAACATAGCTATGGAAAATCACCATCTATAGTAGGTAAATCACCTATAAATGGGCCATTTTCAATAGCTATTTTGACATTACCAGAGGGTAAGTGTTGATCCACAGGCCTTGGCTGACGCCGTTCCCTTCTTCGTCACCTGGGGCATTCGTGCCACCAGTGCCGACACGGGCGCGGTGTCCTGCGACGGACTGGCGAGGTGCGGACCAACTTGGTGATGGTTTTGGGGCCCTCTGGTTACCCTCTGGTAAATTAACATAGCTATGGAAAATCACCATTTATAATGGTTTTTCCCATAAAAAATGGTGATTTTCCATAGCTATGTTAATTTACCAGAGGGTATGTCAAAATAGCTATTGAAAATGGCCCATAGAAATAGGTGATTTACCTACTCTAGATGGTGATTTTCCAGTTCGCTATGTGTCGAAAAATCCAGTGGTGAACGGAGGGAGCGATTCGGAGCTAGGGGTATTCAGAAATTCCCTATATATTCCCTATTCAATGGGGAGCCAGTTGGAGCTACGAATCGAGTTTCCCAACCATCAAATAGTTTTGGGGCACTGATGCTATCTGGTTGGTTAACCTCCGGTAAACCAACAGCGAACTGGAAAATCACCATTTTTACATATTTTTACTGGGTAAATCCACTATTTCGACTGGGCCATTTTCAATAGCTATGTTAGGTGGTTTGGAACATTCTTTATTTTTCCATATATTGGGAATAATCATCCCAACTGACGAACTCATATTTTTCAGAGGGGTAGGTCAACCACCAACCAATTATTGTTGGTTATATGATGTTATATGTAAATATCCGTGAAACACCGTTACAGCCACACAGTTAGATTATTTTCATTCCTTTTTTTGTCAGAAAAGACTTTCCCTTCAGTAACCAAACATGGCTACCTGGAAAATTGTCTCAACAGAGGTTTCAACGGGCAAATTCTCTATCATGTGGGTAACACAATGTAAACCATCAGTCATCACCATTTTTATAGGTGGTATGTTTACCATTCCCAGTCGTGGGTGGTTGTTTATGGCATTATTTTACCCACATTAATGGGTTTATAACTGGGTCAGTACCAATTCATAGAAGTGGGTTAATAACATTTAACAACTGGGGTTATATATACGTAGGGGTTTCCTAAAATAGGGGTACCCCTAAAGCATCAATTTAAACAGGGTTTTCCATTATAAACCATCCATTTGGGGAAACCCCCATCGATGGAACCCTCCACTATTGGGATGTATATACAGCACATATGGAGGTTTTCGAAGTCATGTACCCCCGAATCATCCCAGATTAGAACATTTTAGACATATGGGCTTTCTGGAGATATGGAATACCCTCTGGTAAACTAACAGTTTGCTATTGAAAATGGCCATTTATAGTGAGTTTTCCCATTAAAAATGGTGATTTTCAATAGCTATGTTAGTTTACCAGAGGGTATATGATTAAATCACCCATATTTGGCTTCATAACTTAGAAGCCATTATTCCAAATCATCCCATATTTTCATCATTTTAGGACACCCTCTGGGAATTTAACATAACTATGGAAAGATCCACCATTTTTCATGGGAAAATTCACTATAAATGGTGTTTTTCAATAGCTATGTTAAATTACCAGAGGGTACCCCTGGTGATTTATGAATCTCCCATTAGAGGCTAGAGCCATGCTGGAACCTCTCAGGATTGAGGACGCGACAGTTGGAGGCACTGCGCGGCAGGGCGCCAAGGAGTTCAAGAAACAGTTGCGCCTTGGGAAACAAAGAAGGGTGTGTTGACCCATGCTGACGCCAGGATACGGTGGATGGCCCAGCGAAATCCGAAGCACCAGTTGATAGGTGGTAAACATCCCATTATTTATAGGGTGTCAACTATCCTTTTGGTGATGCAGGATTTCGCAACCATCCACAGTATGGAGCTGAAATGGAGTTGTAAACCCAAAAACATGGGGGAAATCTATGGATTTTTCTATCTACTTCAATGGTTTTGCTATTTTTGCTGATGAAAAATGGTGATTTTTTCATGGGTTTCTTCAGTCATGGGGGATCCTACGGGATCCAAAAAGTCCCCATGGCTTGAAAGATCCTATGGATTTGGGGGTACCACCGGGTACCACCGTGTCGGGAAACTTCCGAACTTGAGAAGCCACCACAAAAAAGGCTATGAAGTACTGATCTGGTTGGTGGTTTGGAACATGGCTTTTATGACTTTCCGTATATTGGGAATGTCATCATCCCAACTGACTTTCATATTTTTCAGAGGGGTAGGTCAACCACCGACCATATTTTTTTTTTGTGGGTTTATGACATATCATCAACAATGACCATGTTGGGTCCATGGAAGGTGGGTTCAATATTGGATATAAAACCGTTGTGATTATTCATGATTGTTCAATATGTGAAATTGTCATTACATTTCATTATGGTTAATTTTCACCTTTGATGACAACCCACTAGTCATCAATACATGTGGTTCCATTCAGAAAGTGATGGATATTGACGGACATTCATGCGATATTAATTGTTTTGTTCTGGATTGCAATAACATATTACAACAGTATAATAGACAATAGTAGAAAACAACAACAAACAACAATAGCCCGATATACAAATGGAACAAACATCATGATCATAATTTGGATAATTGTTGATGATCAAAAATGCCAATATGGTAAGCCCACCATGATTTTGGCTGAAGCACAGGGCACAAACAACGAGGGACATCAACACAATTTCAGCAGACGTCACTCTAAATGCCTGGCTGCTCGGGGGAAACATCCCAACATGACCTTGTTGGCGAATTATGTTACCCTCTGGTTATGTCAAAATAGCTATTGAAAATGGAAATTTATAGTGAGTTTTCCCATTGATAGCATGGTGATTTTCCATAGCTATGTTAGTTTACCAGAAGGTAATTCAGCCAGATAAATAGGGTCAACACAAATGACATTGGTCAATGGTAAATAGAATTAAATAAACCCATAGAATGATGGACAAATGGAGAAATTTGGGATAGCTGCAATTTTTTTGGCTAGGAGATGCCATGGGAATATGATGGACCATGGGATGATATTTTTTTGCCATTTGAAACGAAAGAAGTCCAGGATGTGAGCGAAAAAAAATGGACTTAAGCAACACAGATGTGGGTGAAGCAAGCTAGATGTGGGTTTCAACCACAAAAAACACAGTGGACAACAAACAAATGCGATGTTTGCATTTTTTTGGTGAAGATTATTGTTAGGGTCCGAAATAACTTTTCCTTTATCCCGGTGGTTTGGAGAAAATTTATTCCAAGATATGTTTGGTTTCCAAACTCTTCCAAACTCAGTGTGCCCCTGTGCCCCAGTCTAAACTGGCTGAGGAACATAGCAGCCCTCCCAAATGCGCTGAAACTTCCCGTCACAGTGCCGCAGCCTGCGGTAGTGTTTCAGTTGCACGAGAGATGGTGCTTGCCTAAGGTTCACTGATATGGCTATGAGTCAAAACCCTGGCAGCCTAGGTACCCCAAAATCGGTGGTTACTGTAACGGATGTTTCTTCGCCCAAATAATTGTGGTAACACTAAATTTTCACCCATCCCCATATGATTAAAGTAGAATTCTTGTGCTGAGAAATCACTTCTTATTTTTGCTTGCTAAATTGGAAGCATGCCCAAGATCATCTGTAAATGAAGGATGCTTTGTTGCTGCTAGCCCACTGAAGTCGAAAACCCGACATGGTCCATGTGGTACAATTGCTGGTTGGTGGTTTGGAACATGAATTTTATGACTTTCCATTTCATATATGAGAATAATCATCCCAACTGACTTTCACTCTATCATTTTTTAGAGGGGTAGGTTGCAACCACCAACCAGGTATAATGATGATATTTTCAAGGGATAGGATGGGGATTACCCTCCGGGACTCCAACAGTTTGCGAACCATTTTTTCCGCTATGTAAACGTTTACCAAAGGCTATGATAATGATAGGATTGATGGGGAAGGAATGATAATGACTTCCGCAGGATGAAACCACAAATTAGATAGATAGATAGATAGATAGATAGATAGATAGATAGATATATATATTATAAAATATGTATACATATCCATGCCCTGAGAACTGATGATTAGGTGGAACTGCAGCCCCTTCCGATAATTTCCGGTCGACCGACCCCGGGAGAGGAATGACTTCACAAACGATCTGATGGGGACATGTTTGATTTATAACCACAGGAAGGGACCAGGCACATTGATTTCTAGGATTAGTCTGATTTATGGTGGATGTATCTATATTTAGATAGGGTTACAAACCAACTTAGAACTGGGGCCGATTCAGAACCACCTGTTTTCTTCAATTGGGGCTTGTTTCAGATGTCATCAAAGGCCACAACACCAGAGGAATAGAACGTGGATGGATTGCAGCGGTGATATTTTTTGATGGGGATCAGCAGACACCACCCATCCCACTTTTTCAAGTCAAACTTCTTGGCGTTAAACAAACACTAAGACAATCATGCCATTATAATCTCCATTGTTTCATCACCTGTCTTCCAAAAAAGACCAACTGCAGGCGACGATTGCGTCCTGGTCGCCCTTCACTCAGCACTATGTGCCTTGGAACCTTTGGCATTTTTCCGTCATGTGGATATATTGGGTATCTCGACTACCTATGGGAATATTTCTGGGGAAATTATGGCACATAATGGGAATATATACCTAATATGGGATATATATATAATATGGGAATAACTACGGGATATAATACCTAATTATGGGATGTTTTCCACTGACCGTCATGGGGATATATTGGGATGAACATACAGTACGTGTTTATATATAGTATAAATCTATGTGGAACATTTATGGATATTTCAATGGGATTTTTTTGATGGGATATTACTGGGAAGCTGGGATATATTGGGATGTAGCCTCTGGAAAACGTTTACATACCCTCTGGTAAACTAACATAGCTTTGGAAAATGGCCCGTTTATAGATGGTTTACCTACTAATAATGGTGATTTTCTATAGCTATGTTAAATTACCAGAGGGATAACTATGGAACATCACCATGTCTAATAGGTAAATCAACAAACTTTCTATAAAGTTTTCAATAGTTCTGTTCAACTAGCAGAGGGTACAGTACATATGGAGGTTTCCGTTTAACCAGATTAGACCATTTTAGTCTTGAAACCCATGGTGGTTTGTGGATCCACCATTTTAGGAAACCTCCACACACACACATATATATACAATATAAATCTATTTGGAATATTTATGTATATTTCAATAGATTTCAACAGATAAAAATAATGATTTTCTCATTGGTCCATCGTTTCTTATCGTTGGTTATGCGGGATCTAACCTTTATATATATATGTATATATGCAGGGCTTTTAATCATCAATGGGGATATATAGTGGGATATGCAATGAACATAACATATCATGGGGATATAGGCGTATATAACCCCTAGCTATTCGGAGGATTTATTGCAAACATAGTGGGATATCAATAGGGATTAGTATAAGAAACAGCCACCGTGATTTCCTAGTATATTCCCATTAAACCATCATTATCCTACTATATGTCCCATTAAGTCATGGTAAGTCCATTATCTTATGATATTCCCATTATATCCAGTAGCATCCGCTAACATTCATTAAATCCTGATTTCCGTCTGGGCCTATTAATGTTAATGGACAAATTAAGCCATTAATGTCCCACCATGATATCCCCATGATATTCCAGTCTGACATCACGATTATCCAATGAAATGTCCCATGATATTCCCATGATATCACCATGAGTTTACCCTCTGGTAAACTAACATAGCTATTGAAAATGGCCATTTATAGTGGATTTTGCCATTAAACATGGTGATTTTCCATAGTTATGTTAGTTTACCAGAGGGTATATAGACAAACAATTTCATTCTAGACATATTCCCATCACATTCCACCTACATTCCCATGAAATTCAAGTATGCATATTCCCATAAACCATATCTTCAGAGCAAGGCCTTTTTTTGTCGAATATCGGCGGTCTGTCTATCGCACGACAATGTACCCAGCATTCCCGAGGCCCAGTCAATTTATGATCCCACCATGTTCCCACTATCCGATGGGCCCCATCATGTTTCATCATATTCCCAGCATAAAGTCATGGTAAGTCCAAAATTTCCATGAAATGAAAAATCTCAAAATCCCCATTATAATATATATATATCCTCAACATTTTCCCATTGAGTATATATCCCATAAAGTCATGGTAATTAAGTTACTATCATTCCCATTGAGTAGATATAATCTTATGTACCATTCTTATTTCCCAATAGTAGTGATATGTACCATTACTATGTACCATTTTTATTCTTGTTCCCTATTGATTAAGTTATTGTAATTTCCCTATAGTATATATAATCTTAGGGAATGTAAGAAAATAAGTACTATAGGGAAAACCTATAGGGAATAGTAATCTGGCATATACATTATTATTTGGATAGTTACCATTATTTTATGTCCCTATAGTAGTATATTTCCCCATAGTATATATGATTTATTATTTCCCTATTATTTCCCTATTTGTTACTATTTACCCTCTGGTAAATTAACATGGACCCTGGCAGAAAACGGGGTTGGAAGATTAGTTTCCATTAAAACTAGGCTATCACTTCAGGGTCAACAAGTTAATTTACCAGAGGGTAACCATTATTATTCCCTATATGTAAAAAAATAGTAATAAAGGCAAATAAGCAATACTTATTACTATTTACTATTATTACTACTATTACTATTTTTCCATTTATTTACCATTATTCCATAAGTTATGGCAATGTCAGAAAATCCAAAGGTTCGCGTCGCCTTGGTCTCGGATGAAGGGCTCTGGGTCGGGGAGCAGCGTGGCAGGCCAGATTTCAGCTGGGAAGGTCCAGGTTTCCATAGGGTTTCTATGTGAGGTTTCTATATATATATTATATAATATATAATATATAATATAATAATATATATATAATATATAATATATAATATATAATATATAATATATAATGTATAATATATAATATAATATATAATATAATATAATATAATATAATATATAATATATAATATAATATAATATATAATATAATAAAATAATCTAATATAATATAATATATAATATATAATATAATAAAATATATATACTATATAATATAATATATAATATAATATATAATATTTAATATATAATATATAATATATAATATATAATATATATAATATATAATATTTAATATATAATATAATATAATATATAATATATAATATATAATATAATATAATATATAATA
>Ga0126342_10013768_pt1 | contig 14300 bp, 11 predicted proteins | sample Cyp1metagenome_FD_92528 | JGI IMG/M metagenome (GOLD analysis project Ga0126342, IMG submission 92528) | Coral microbial communities from Lord Howe Island, Old Settlement Bay, Australia - Cyphastrea 1 metagenome | ecosystem: Host-associated > Invertebrates > Cnidaria > Coral ...
ATATAGTTGCTGCATATAGTTAGATAGACAATATACAGAGTCTTCCTGGAGGAACACTTGTAACAGTGGGAATATGTTTGAACATGCCATCATAGTCTTTCTACCTCGATATGAACATATATAGTTACCTACATGCATACCAATATAGAGTCATGCCAATTATAGGGGGGCCATACTCTAGTATTCCTTTCTGGTTGTGAATGGGTCACAGTACTACCCAACTTGAGGGCTGGTCATGGCTGGTCATGGCTGGTCATGGCCAATCTGTGAGGCATGGCAATGCAGCCTTCATGCGAAGCCTAAAGGAAGCGGATGTGAGGCGGGAAGGTTTCAGCAACAGTTAGGACCATGAATTTTCTTGAAATTTCATGATTTGATCTCACCATTCACCATCAAATCACAAGAGGCTCAGGGTTGCTCCAACCTATAAAACGGGCAAATGATAGCCACAAAGGGGTGAATGTTGTTACTTTTTGCTTCTGTAGCTGGCTAATTTACCCCCAAAAATATGTGCATTTTTTTTTGGAGCAACCACACCCATGTTTCAAGCGAGTGAACCATACGGGGTGGTCCTGAAAATTAATGTCCCTGTATTGAAAAAATACATCGCCATGGTTGATTACCGGTATCAGCAAGTTATATATAATGTTGTCCCATAAAATTAGTTAATGATACCCTGGTAATAGAATGTAATAGATATAGATAAGGTTTATAAGACAACTAACTGCAATAGATATGGTTTTTAGTCGCAAATGGTAACACTAGTGATTATATAGTAGTGGTTAACCATGGTTTGTCTAGATGTGAATAGTGATATGGTGGTTTGGTACCCGCAATAGCTTATTTCATGGAAAAACATGATATGAAATCGATGACTTGGGGTAGCCCTATTTTAGGAAACCCCCAGGTAAATTGGCATCCCACCCAAATGTACATCTGCAGTCGGGAGGCAGGTTCCCGAACTCTGCTGAATTTCTGTGTAACCAATGGTGTGTTGACAAAATTCACCGATTCTTAAAGTCACTTCAAATCCAAGAAATTAAAGTCATTACATGAAATCATTCATATTCATTGAACATCAATGAAATCATTGAAAACCCAGTGTTTCTTCCCAAGAATCACCAGGGCCGGGGCTTGGCCCAGGCTCCCATGGGTGCTACGATGCTTCCTGAGGGGCGAGGATGTAGACTGGGCCACTGGGATCAGTTTCCACCCAAAAATGGATGATTTGGGACGGCCCCTATTTCAGGAAACCTCCAAATGTTAATTGGATATTGCTACTGGGCTTAATAATACTGGGTGATACTCTCTGGATATTTACGGATTACTAATTTGATAGTCGTGGTTAATAGCTGTTAATTGGATATTATAGTACTTAATTTGAATATGTGGTTGATAGTGGTGAATAATATTAGTTATTTGTTTGTTGTCAATACTTATTGAATATTACTATTGTTTGATAGTGGTGAGGCGTTTGGGTGAGGCTGTTTGAGACAATGTGATAGTGGTCAACCAATAGCACTTGTTCATTGTTAATTGGATATTGTTATTTGTTAACACTTTGGTATTGCTAATAACACGTGTTAATTGTTAAATGTTAATTGTTAACACTATGTGTTGTTATTGCTACTGCTAATGCTATACTCCCTGGAAGTGATATGACAACAATTCACATGGGAAGTGACTCATCAACCAACATTGGGATTTTCAGCTCTCGTTGCGGGATGCTACCTGTTGTTGACGACAACAGTAAAATGACGCTGTTGTTGCTATTGTTCTTGTGTTTGTTCCTGTTGATGTTATTGCTTTTGGTATCATTGTTGTTGTTGTTGCTGCTGTTGTTGCTGCTGCTGCTGCTGCTGCTGCTTTTGGTATCATTGTTGTTGTTGTTGATGATGATGATGATGATGATGCTGTTGATCCTGATGCTGTTGATTTTGATGTCGTTGTTGTTGATGTTGATGTTGTTGGTGTTATTGCTGCTGTTTTAGTTGTTGTTTTATTTGTTGGCGTTGTTGTAGTTGCGTGTGTGCTTGTTTGTTTTGCTTAATCAATGTTATGGTTCCTGCTCACGTCTTTTTTCTTTTCTTTTCTTTATTCATCTTGTCTGTTTTTCCTTCTTCTTCTTCTTCCTCCTTCTTATTCTTCTTTTTTCTTCTTCTTCCTTTTCTATGCCTGATTTTTGCCACTTTATCCCCCCTGAGAAGGCCCTTTATCCTTCCAGTCGGTTTTCTTTTCTCTGCGCCGTGGCTTCGCTCCGACTGCTCCGAGACCCAGAAAGCCTCTGTGAATCGGCTCATCAACGCTTTGTTGCCTGGACCAGAAGGTGATCTGTGGGAGAAAGCCTCCGTGAAACCCATCGTTGAAGAAAACCTGGTTGGATCTGGTGGTTTCAAAGTAGTTTATATAATGTTGTTTAATCTCAATCATATTTGGGATGGCTCCCAATAACTATAAGATATTTATAGATATTTCATGGGGTTGAACCCACCCGGAGTCTACAAATGGGTGATTCGTTGTTTTTCTTTGTTGCCACAGACTGGATGGTGTTGCACCTTTGCGTTTGTCATGGCGGTGGTCTCTCAAGGGTTGACACAATCTTTGGTTGACACTATATTTACCTATCAAGGTTGATACACTGGTATACATTAACAACTAATGTCTCCAATCAAGGGTTGACATTCGATTTTTTTCGTGTGGGGGTACCACCTACTGCACAGAAAATTCCTAACGCACTGAAAGTCGAAACTTTCAAACAAGAAACAAACAACAAACAGCAGGGACTAGCAGGGACAGTGACCAAGAAAACTCGGGACATCACTCAGAAATGATGTTCGATTGCTTAGTGTCACCCGGTGATTACATCGACAGGACCTGCAAGAAGCGGTGACATGTTTAGAATATGTATTATTTATAAACCGGAAATGGTTAGTTAAAGGTAGTTATATATATATATATATCGCATTTTCAGACAGAGCACCTGTAGATCCAAACTGGTCCAAGGCTTGAAGCTCAAGAGAGTTGGAAGGGTATCTCGGAGCGCGCATTGCGCATGATTTTGGAGGTTTGGGGGATTTGATGATTCCCTAGAAACTCTTTTGAAACATCTTTAAGATTCCCTTGAATCCCTAAAAAGTTGTGTGTGGGCGAAAGGGGAGGTTGCGCGTAAGGATACAGTATATTATGTCCATTCATTTTGGATTCCCGCTATGGTACTGTAATTATATGACCATGGATGAGCATGTCCCATATCCATTCTTTGACCACGGCACATATAAAATCTGATTTTCCGTTTCTAGCAAAGCCATGATGATCATAATGTCGCAACTTCAGTTAATACTTCCGTAGATTCCTGAGCTAAGCTCATGCAAGCTCCAGCTCTGTCCGTGTGAATTTATCCGCCGAGACAAGCGAAACCTTCCGCAGCTGAAGAACTGTCACTACCTTTTCGAGCTTCATCGGATAAGACAAACTCCAGGCCTTGGTAATGTTGGGGTGGTAAATCTGTCAGCAACATGACCCAAATGTTTTGAATATTTTCATAGGAACTAAATCGCCACGGATTTTTTTGGTCAGACTCCAGGGTTTGCAGACACAGATTGCGGTGTGCAGAAACCCAGCGTTTGTCCCTCCTCGCAAGTTTTGTTGGCTGCTGGTTTCAAGCATGTCTCATCTTGATGCCCTCATAACTTATAACTGCTAGGATGATGATCCAAAACGATTCTAGAATATTCTTTGGATGGGTTTATTTATATGGAATTGGAATCACTCACGAGTTCGTGAAAAACCTTTGCGTCATCTGGTAGCTTTGTGTCGTGGACCTGGGAATGGGCATCACGAGGTCAAAGGAGATGACGTCACAATAAACGATGGTCACTAATGGTCACTATATATATGTATATACATATACACACATACATATATATGTATACATATCTATATATATATATGTATACACCTTATTTCAGGCCTCTAGTCCTCATTGGATCAACCATGGAAGTGGCATTTCCTAATTGGGGTCAAAGTGGCAAAGTCCCCTTTTCGGATCAACCCAAAACATATGCATTCTTGGCATTTCCTAATCTTGATATATCTTAATATCATTCAATATCCATGAAGACCCCATACATGTCATAAAACACCTGGTTGGATCCCTAATCTCTACTGATATCTGCAATGTGGGTAAAACAATGCCATAAACCATCCCCCAGTCATCACCATTTTTATAGGTGGTATATTTAACCATTCCCAGTCATGGATGGTTTATGGCATTGTTTTACCTCATTACATCAGGATTTTCCATGAAATAAGCCATCCATATTCCACTTGAAAATAGGATTTTCCACTAGATCATTCACTTTCATATTCTTGGCATCTCTGAATCTTAATAATATCTTAATATCCATGAATGCAGTATCCAATGTCTAAACTCAATGTCATGCCATTCACGGGGTTGGATCCCCTAATCTCTAAAAAAAAATGGTGGTTTCCTAAAGGGTACCCCCAGTTCTCATCCATCGATGGATTTTCCCGTATAAACCATCCAGCTATTGGGTATCCCCATTTAAGGAAAGCCCCATATCTCTACCACCATTGGCCCCTTTCCAGGCCAAAGTTCCAGAGTCGACTTCGAACGCCTCTCGATGAACTGGCTCACCAGGGTCACCCATCCCAATCAGTACGCCCCCTCGGTCGACAACCTTCAGGCGACCGAACGAAATAAGGGATCCGTTGCGGCGTTGCGGGGAAGCAAAATGCGATCTGCTATGGTGGGTATACATTACATTCTAATGTATGTTATATATTTATTTCATTAATCATTATAATATATATAAATATAATATATTTGTTTCATTATATGTATATGTGTATATATATATATGTTATGGATCTATGCACTGTATGTAATTATATGTAATTAATATATGACTATTTAATACTATTTATAGTGCATGATATGTCATAGTATCTAAGATATTTAAGATTGGATTCGGAATGGGATTACTTCTTGCTTTCTTTATTTTTTTTTATCTTGGGATCGCATGTGATCACCTAGTTTCTGCTTGGTAGAGGGAGAGGCGCATGAAAGCCATGTTTTCCAGCCAATTTTGAGTTTCAGACTCAAAAGAAAACAAAGTGGCACATGGAGGTTTCTTAAGTCATGGGGGATCCCCAAGTCACCATGGGTATCAAAACTAAATGGTCTAATGACTAAGGAAACCTCCGCATCTCATTGCTGACATAGCACATTTGGGTCAAAGGCCTCCATAGTTCAGTTGGTTTATGTATGTCTACAATATCTAGCTCGTAGTTTAGTTTAATTATACCAGCCTTACAGGGATATTGTGGATATATCTACGGCTAGATGTGTCCCTTCCTGTATGACATGGTATGACGTGGTATGACGTGGTATGACTTGGTATGACATAGACTGGCCCGGCTGCCAGGTGAAGCCACCCAAATCCCATTTGATTTGGCGGGGATTGGTTCAAGTAAACTATAACAACTTCTCATCAACGACCTTTGGAGATATTGCTTCCTGAGTTTTTCTTTAGACCATTGGCTTGACAATTTGAACTTTGTTGAACACATTATTTTTGTTTTAAACATCGATCTAGTATATCATACGCTCATAGGAACACCTAGACCCCTCCAAGTCCCCAGAAGAGTGGTGTTACTCATGCCATTTTATGCGTGCTATTTGGAGGGTCTAGGCGGTCTAGGTATCCTTTACAACCATCATCAGTTTGTACATGTTTTGTTGTTTAATGAACTTTGTTTTTAACCGCAAGTATAGCACGTTAAGCATGCATTTACCAGCTATTGCCCCACCAAATCCTTGAGGAGATTCTGATGAATCTGGCAGATCTTTTTCCAATGCTGCGAGAAGCTTGGGCAGCAAAAAATCCGCCAATGATTAAATTGTGAAAATGATGTATAGATATGGATGTAAATCAACCATGTATTTACGTATATATAGTGTATATATATATATACACGTATAAATGTTAACATGATCTTACCAATCCACCATATATATATACATATATAGAAAGGTAATCAGTGATTGTTAATTGTACAAATTATGTGTTGCTTAGCAAATGATGTGTATACATCTTTATAATCATCCTGAAGTAGATAGAGTATGGTGATTTTCAATAAGCATCTTATTTTAGTGGCTATATTCTATCTACTTCAGGAAGACTACATATATACATTGTTTATTGTGAATCAGTGATGGCTACTTCTGTGTTGTATAGCAAATTGTTAATATCTATTTATATATCTGTCTATCCATCCATCCGTCCGTCTGTCTATCTATCTACAGTATTTGTATGTAACGCAAGAATCTACTACGCAGTGTAATACATCCTCAATGTATAGTATTTGGATGCATAGTACTGCATTTCTATTTGTTCTTGGATCGCTATCTCTCTATTTCTCTCTCTCTCTCTCTTTGTATCGTTGTCTCCTTGTGCGCATTGATGATGCAGGCGTGCATAGCAGGTTGATTTCAGTACTACATGGATCGAGACATGGACAGATACTTCATTGTATGAATCAAATTGAAGGTTTAGGGAAGTATAGCTGGATCTATCCATGGATGCACCCCCAGACATGATACAGAAATTGCATCCAAAGATGATTTCATTTCCCTGTGATCTGGATAAGATTTACATAGATCTAATTGCTCATAAAGCTCCTGTTCACCAACGGCAAAGGGCGTCTCTGTGGGATTTGCATCCGCACTCTTGTTGATTGGCGGCGTCATAGTTGTTTAATGTAAACAGAATAATTACTTTCTTCGAGTGATCCCCACCCTGAAACACTATTCTGACATAGTTTCTGGCATACCATCTGGAAGTATATATCCTATATTTGTTCCAACATTCTATCTGACATTCTATCTGGCATATGCTCTGACATTCTATTTGCCATTCTATTTGAGCCACGTTCTAAACCCTTGTGTTCATGTTAAGCAAGTGGCCCCTTGTAAGGGTGTGCCGTAAGCAAAACTGTGGTGCGCGTAAGCCAGCGTAAGGCTCCGCGTAAGAAAAGATATGCGCGTAAGCAAAACCTGCGCGTACGTAAGCAAAACGTAAGCAATGGCGTAAGCATTTTCCCTATTTGGTGCCAGGATGTAAGACATTTAGAACATTGCTCATCTGGCAATTATTCCAACATTCTATTCAGGCATTCTATCCGGCATTCTATCTGACATTCTCTTCTGGCATTCTCTCTGTTCGGGTCCAGGCGCAGCCCACAGCGTCCGGAACTTGCGATATGAGGTTCGGGTCCAGCCGCAGCCCACCCAGAGTCCGGAGCTCGCGATATCAGTTTCGGCGACAAGCTGGCACAGAAGTAGACGAGAAGAGGAGGCGAGGAGAAGAAGGAGGATGAGTTGCACCTTTGTTAAATTCTAGAGACCCTCACCTGGCAGGTGGGGAAAACACAGAAACATGACAAGCTTTCAGGTTGTTTGCATCCATGGAAATCAGTTTGCCAACGATTCATGTGAAAACAAGCCTCAACATTGGGTGATGTGTTTTTTTCAAAGAACTAGGATTTGAAGCCCTGCAAAAAATAAGCCATCACTTTGTTGGTTAGATATTTTTCTCTTGGTCCAATATATTTTGTAAATCACCTGTTTGGTTGGTTTATTGTTAACTTTCTATGATCTATGTACATTGGTCCATGTAATTATACATTCATACATGTATCCAATTAGATTATATATAACGACTTACTGCAACCTGGCTGGAATGATGGTTAGTAAGGGGTAACTATCCCTAAATAGCCAAACATTTCAGGTCAGTGAACCAATAAGATTTGCCTGTAACCGTGTATATATATATATGATAATCGAATGCACGTATTGAAACATATTGTACTTTATTGCATTGTAGTTAATTTATGATGGTACACCGTTCCCCTGTGGTATTGTGAGTATATCTCATTATAAATATACACATAAATATACGTGTATATATATACACATAAATCAGTGCTCCCCCCAAAACCCCGAATAATGTATATTTTACGTTTGTTCTTTTGGATGTGTTTTGACGAAGTAGAGGATATATATATATAAAGTCCCATCCTCCCAGCATTAAACACCTCCTAAATGGTCCCAAATATATGTGGTTTCATCCCCTACATGCACCATGGTTTCTGAGGGGTGTTTAATATCTTTCCACATTGGAAAACAACACGATCCTTCATCAGAGTCGCTAAACTTGCTGAGGAGAAGGCCCCAGCAGAGACACCAGTCCCAATGATTCATTTCCGGTCAGGCCCGGCGCACGCTTCGACGCAGTTTTTCTTGTTGGAAAGGGGAATTGAAACGAGAAAATCCGTAGGAATATGGAGAAAAACTGTGGGGAACCACGTGATTCATTCCAATTTGTTTGGTGCCGGAATTGATGAGATAGTTGGGAATATCATGGTGATCATGGTGGAAGCTCGTGGGAACAGGAGGAATTTCACCGCATTTCCCCATCGTTGGGCCAACCGTTGAGAACAGATTGATCCGTTGGGCCTTGAAGCGGTGACTCAAGGCCCTCCGACCGAAACCTGGAATGATGGTGAGTAAGGAAAATCACCCCCAAACAGCCTAATTTCAGATTCGTGAATGAGCTATTTGTTTGATTCATACTCATTAATATAGCCACAAGTATAGCTATGAATATATTTATTGTATATTTCATTACGTACGTATAATCCTTTTCTATATACCTTTTGTATGTAACTTGGGTGAACACCATAGAAAAAAAAAAACTCATTTTCTAATATACGTACAAGTTATACATATACATTATAGATATACATTATAGACATAAATATCACTGTCATTATAAATGACAATATTAGTGCTATCATTGTATACATTATATACATATACCCTCTGGTTATGACTAATAGTTTGCCATGGAAAGATCCACCATGCTATTACGAACGGTAAACCATCTATTTCTATGGGCCATCTATACCATGGCTATGTTGAATAGCGCTGTTGTGGATGACCGCACCCAGATGCTGCCGTCATGGTGAAAGCCACACTGGAGTCTCGTCACTCGTCACTGGGACTGCACTGGAGGAAGCACTGGGCTGCTGGAAGTCATGGAGGTTGTATGTAGATTATATGTATATATATATATATATATGTATATATATATAGAGGGTTTCCATATTTCGGTGGGTCGGTGGGTCCGGTGGGTTGTATCTATATCTATATTCATTTGTTTATATAAATATGGAAAAGAAGGGTACCATCCAAGTCAATAGACCATTAAAAAAATAGGATTTAAAACCATGCGTTCTTGGGGTGCCGGGTACCTTTATTTTAGGAAACCTCCACATATATCTATATATATATATATATATCAATTTTTATCAAAATAGATAGATATATAATGATAAATAGATACATATATGTATATATATATATATGGATAGGTAGACATGAATGATTGGGAAATGTACAGTATATATATATATATGTTGGTGTGTAAGCAGTGTGTGTAGGAAATATGTATAATTGGAGATGCTGATCCTTGTGATATATCACGGGTAATTAGGAATATTTTTTGGAGTACAAGTGTTTTATTCAATTCTTAAAAAAGCATGGCTATGAGATGTCAAGGACAGCGATATCTATATCTAGTTACCTTAGGTAGGTTGGTTGAAAAATGGTGTATGATTGGGTCTAGTCTATACATGGATCTATATCGGTATACAACTAAAGCTGGATACACACACACATAATAGACATATTTGTATACATGTGTATTTATATTTTAAGTGAAGTTTGAACATGTTCATTTAGAATGATCTTATATATACACAAATGTTCAGTAGATCCGTATATGTCTGTATATATCATAAGGTACATAATGCACATATTTGTACATAAATCAAAAAAAAACAAAAACATCAAAAAGATGTGCAATCCCCCACCGGCCAGGGTCTCTTTCTTCTCCTACCCCCCTCGTCCTCAGCACGCCTCACACAAGCCTGCCAGCTCGCAGGCTCTCTGGGCCCCCGTCCTAGAATTTCAGACAAAATGGTGTGCATCAATCAAAGTAAACAACATAAATGTGGTTGATTTTTCAAAGCAACTGTAAATTTGGGAGCCCTTCTTGAAAATGAATGGAATATCTGGTCGCAATTTCAAACGCGGGAATCTACAGGTCCAGTGCTAAGGAAATGAGGGCTTTCCCTTGGAGGAAGTTTTCTGTGCACTTTCGTTTCGTTGAAGTCTGGGGATTGCACACTGTTTGGGACTGAAACAGCAGACATTTGCAATGCACAGAATTCGCAGATCCATTGATTGATCGTGGGAAGCCTCGTGGCGCCATGATGCCGTAGTTGTTTTTTAAATGTGTTGTTCATGGATGGTCAATAACCTTTCAAAGTCAATGAAACTAGATGAATCAAGCAACCATGGTCTATCAAAGCATTTTACAACCGCTAGCACGGTCCCATTGTTTTTGCCTATACACTGTAAAGAGCGCAGTTTGAATGGGGAAATGACTATCATCCACTGGATGGAGACCTCGTTTTTTTTTTTTAATATGCAGTCGTGACAAGTTTCTTTGAGACTGGGAAGAGGTGTTGAACAACAAACTGGCGTTGGAACAGAACATATTAGCGTTTTCAAAATATGGGTGTGACAATGGGGTATGGTCCCTAAATGTCCAGTTTAGCAGAGAAGATGATGATGAACCAGTGGATGGAATGAGGTCTTCCCTGAATATGGGAGTTGTTTCCTCACACCTGCAATTGTTGGATGGATTTTTTTTTGTGTTGTACCCTCTGGTAACCAAATGTGAGAATGGAAAATCCCCTATAAGTACTGGGTCCATGTTGTAACACGTGCCGATGACAAGATCTTGTGCCAAATCGTGGTGTGCCTATGGGGAAAGGCCCACATGGGCAGCGCATATGACTTTAACTTACTGATGTATTTTTTGGTACTTCGCATAGGCACACGATGCTTACCCGTCATATCTTTGTGTGTTTACGCACTATACTCCCAAAGATGAAAGTCGTGGCAATTGTATACTTTTCCTGGATTTAGGTTGGCAGACAAATTTTAGGAAGAAGTTGGAGTCGTGGCGTTTAGGTGGTGATCTGTGAGTTTTGAAATTGGTAACGTGTTTGAATTGTGTTTTGCTTCTGTTTGGGGCTCAAATATAGACAGTCGAACATAGGTCATCCTGACCTGCTGCCCCATGCCTGGTGGTTCTTCTGCCCATGGTTTTGCATTCTCTTCCCCAGAAAGTTTTAGCCTTTAGATATCTTTGGCTATCACGGTTCCTACGTCTCAAACAGTTTGTGCCCGCCCAAATTCGTCGCCGCCGCCTTGTTTGCCAAGCTTGTGTCCCTTTGTCTCCCCTCCGTCTCCCTCACTCGCCCTTTGTCTCCTCTTCTGTCTCCTTGCTCTTGCCTGCAGCTGCTGCTTGGCTTGGTTTCCTCTTCTGCTCCACTGCTGAAAGCTCTTGAGTTTTACTTTTCGGCGTGCCAATAGGATTTCCACCTGGCGGAAGATTATTGATGTCTGGCGTAAGCGGTGTGCCATGCGGCCGGCGCAAGTTCTAGTAAATGGCGTAGGATCACGCCGGGGCTCGTATCTATAAATGAAAGTTTTAAGTCTTAATGTGAAAGTAATTTTCATGAATTTGCCATTGCCACGTTTGTCTAGCAGATGGTAAATATGTGTTTCACACATCTTGTGCATATTATACATATATATATACATATGATATATTTATATATATAAGATCCATTGAATGCGCAAACCGTGCCCAAAAAAGACATGTTTGGACTTGATAAGACATTTTTAGTTGTTTTTCCTTGGCGGGAGTGGCGAATCAAGTCTCGTAGGTGACATGAATATCAGGAAAAAAAATCATCCGGTAAACCATTGCTGATTGGGGACCCAAGTCAATGTCGTAATCATGGGCTTCAAACTGATGTCCGGATGAGAAATGCTGGCGATTTCAGAATGATTTCCATACTGGATTTGCCTTGGTTCTTGATTGTTGTATTCCCAGGAAATTCCTTCCATTTACGGGTTGAAAGCACTGACCGGAACTCATTCACCTGCTTCGGCACCAAGGATTGCTATGAGAAGTATGCCTGGAATGTACCCATTGGGTGGTGTAATGGGAGCCTCCTCGTGTTAAACATTTCTATGACACGCAGATAGTTTTGTTTATTGAAATATATCCTGGAATAGGTGTCAAAACCATGTTCCAATTCCAAACATGTTTCGATGTTCTATTTTTTTGTTGGGTCACTGTTCACCAGGTCTCATCTGATCAAGAATTGGTCGTTTCCCCGATGGGACACCCCCCCGGTCATGTAGAGGGGGTTGAGAGTGCGGAACGGTAGGGGGTGGGAAGCTATCATGTAATTATAACATTGATAGTGAACATGTATCAGGAATGTATATGAAAATGTTGGGGAGTCATATAATATTGGCATAGATATACTGCAAAGTAACCAACAGGTCGTATAGTAGTAAAGATGTTGCAAGACTGGTAGAGAGCTACAAGTCATTATATTAGTGAAATCCTATAGTTCACTCCTGTTGACCTGATGCCATGGCACCCCATCATCACCATGTTGGCCTTTCGGAAGCTACGAGCAGTTGACCATTAGTAATACATAGTAATGCATACTAACCCGAAGAATGAAGCGAGCATTTGGGGATGGTCTTTTTCGCATTTATAGCCATACTGATTGGTGGTTTGGAACATTTTTATTTTCCATATATTGGGAATTATGATACCAACTGACTTGCACATTTTTCAGAGGGTTGAAACCACCAACCAGCATAAAAATGGTGATGTTGGGGATATGGCATTGGCTTTACCACGTGGTACTTGCTTTATCCAAAATCGTGGATGACCTCCACACTTTTCCAGCGATAAAGGGGTAGCTCCATGCCTATTCGGAAACCACCATATCACTATTCACATCTAGACAAAGCATGGTTAACCACTAATCACTATTTTTTACCATTATTAGAAATAAGCGACTATGTTCCATTTCTTTCTGGTGTCTATGTTGGAGGCTAAGACGGCAGCTGCCCTGAGGTCATCGACTCATCTACCTGACGTCGAAAAATAGGGCAATCACCTTATGGTCGAACTTGTCAGGTTTGTGAGATAAATTACAATTTGCAGCTTAATTTACATCCACTTACACCAATGTGCCACAACCACCATATATATATACATAAATATGATACCATATAATAATATGATGATATTGGAGAAGCAGGAACCATAGGCTATAGATGATGTCTTTGTCGGATGCTGCACGGCTGCTCCCACAGGTATCATATGGAACCCGAGGTCACAGAGAAACGTGCTTTGGCCGTTGGTGGCTGAAAAGATGGGGTCCACCAGGCTGTTTGAACAATGTTGGGACTGTTTCTGGTTGGTGGTTTCAAACATGTTTTATTTTCCCCAATAGTTGGGATGATGATCCAATCTGACTATATATTTTTTTCCAGAGGGGTTGAAACCACCGACCAGTTTTTTTTGTTTTGGCTCTTAAAGTGTTCCATAGATATTTGTATAAATTGTGTTTGTTTGTACCATCACGTTTTTTAGTTGCTCGTTGGGGCATGTCGGCAGAAAAACACGATTAAATTGGAAGCTAAAATCATCAAAGTGGCCATCCGACTACAGATATACCGGATTGGTATACCCATCACAAATAGCCATAAACCCCAATATTTAGCCTAGCTATTGCTGATTATCGGGCACCACATGGATTCATTACCTTCCAGTTGACGGTTGAGGTTCAGAATATCAAGGGTAGTGGGGAACGTCGGGGGTTTAGTTATGGTCATCCCGTTTGAAATGGCTAGAATCAGCATGGTTATCATCGGAAACCTAGGTTTGGTGAATTCCTTATTTATGATGATTATATACATAATTAAATAGTTAAATATATCATATATATATATTGTACATATATCATATATACATGTGTATATATATATATATACACATATATGTATATATATATACATATATATACATATACATATATACACATATTTACTTTTATACATATATACATATATACATATATACTTATATACATATGTATATATATACATATTCATATATATATATATACATATATATACACACACATATATACACATATACATGTATACATATACACATATATACACATATACATTTATAAATATATACATATATACATATACACATATGTACATATATATATACATATATACATATATATATACATAT
>Ga0126342_10013769_pt1 | contig 14300 bp, 17 predicted proteins | sample Cyp1metagenome_FD_92528 | JGI IMG/M metagenome (GOLD analysis project Ga0126342, IMG submission 92528) | Coral microbial communities from Lord Howe Island, Old Settlement Bay, Australia - Cyphastrea 1 metagenome | ecosystem: Host-associated > Invertebrates > Cnidaria > Coral ...
ATATATATATACTGTATATTTAGTCTTGTAATTCGTTAGTAATGTACAAAGGGGTTCTATTCCACATATCATTAGTATAGAAGTAGTTACTGATGGTTACTGATGGGGGTCGGTGCCTTGTATCCCTTACAGTATATATATCAGATGGGGATGGGTCAAAACCCTGGTACCTAGTGAACCCCAAAATAGCTGGTAAATGATGGTAAATGGATGTTCATCCCACTAAAAATGTATCTATAGGTATTGACCCATACCCAGATGTGTTAGCAACAAAATTCATCTGGCAAAATCGTGATGATTGACTCACCGGCTTTGTGGCGGAATCATTGCAATTTGCACAGAAACTTTGCGCGCAAAGATGTACCCTTCCCACAAGTAACATAGAGCCTGAACTCATCTGTCCTTTTGGGGAAAACTGATCTTCCAACCCAAGTCATGGCAAGGTTTTAAACTGCCAAAATATGCCAAAATAATCATTAAACTACACTTGGTATATATCATCGAATTATATCCCGTGTTCTCAAACTATATCCCCATTGTATCCCTTCCCCCGGGGTTCCCCTAATATTCAACCCCCCTAGAAGACATGGTGGGGATGAAACCACATATTTGGCACCATAGAATGGTGGGTGTTTCAGAGAGGGACGGGATCATTCTTATTTTGTTTTGTGAAAAATCCGATTCCCTTCATCGAATTTTCATATCTTATAAGGTGGTGCCCCCTTGGTTATAAGTTAATAAGTTCATAGACCCTAGCAACTAGTTCAAAAACAACGAACCAGAAACCCAAGAGTTTTTGGAGGTATATAATATGTTTACTAAGCCTATGGATCCAGGTAGCTTCTCAGGAAGTATTTGGGCTATGATTTGGGGGCTTAAGTACCTTCTCAGAAAGTCTTTGGATTCCGTAGGGTAACTTTGCTAGCCATGGGGCACGAGCTTGTCTGGTTGGTGGTTTTAACATGTTTTAACCATCTTGAAAAATATGAGTTCGTCAATGGGAAGGATTATCCCATATATGAAATGGAAAATAAAAAATGTTTGAAACCACCAACCAGTTGTATTGATTGTCTCACATTCCTACAGTTAAGGCCATTTATTACTTATAACTGGTGATTTCATGTTATTTCTCTGGGATTATACATTCTATTTCTATGGGGTTTTGTTAGTACTTCTAAATAATAAAGGGCCAGACACTGTAAACCACCAACCAGAATAACATAATTAATAAATTAACCATTATTAATCACTATGAACCAACATTAACCATTATTAATCACTATTATTAATAGACTATTAACCACCATTAACCACCATTAACCACCATTAACCATCGGAATCCCCCAGTTTGCGCCACCACCCGACATCGACCAACCACGGAACGCATGCATCCCTCGGCCAGCGTAAAATGCGCTCGGAGAGACGTGCTCGTGGCCTGCTTTTCGGCACGGCTATTCCGATGGTTTATTTTGGATATTCACTGGTTATCAGTATTCTTATAGTAATTACCATCATAATTATCAATATCATGCTAGAGTTATGTATATCTGGTTGGTGGTTTTAACCATATTGAAAAATATGAGTTTTAACCATATAGTATTTGGGTAATGTGTAGTATAACCCCATATAACTGGTAGTATAACCCCATTGAAAATTGTGATTTTCCATAGTTATGATGGATAATGATGATGGATATCTGGTTGGTGGTTTTAACCATCTTGAAAAATATGAGTTCGTCAATGGGAAGGATGACATCCCAATATATTATGGAAAAAAAAGGTTTGAAACCACCAGCCAGAGTATACGTATAGTATTTGGGTAATGTGGGTAAAAACAATAATAAACCACCCATTTGGGAATGGTTTATACGACCTGTTTATGGTGATTTGGGGGATGGTTTATCCTTGTTTTACCCACATTAGTGTGAAGATAGTAGCTACATGGAATATGGGATCTTAGAGCCCCCCCCAGTTTTCTCATGTTAAAAGAACAGGTATTCAATCGTTTTTGTTTGAAGGAAACCAATACCAACAATCATGAGAAAGGAACTGTTACCCTCTGGTAAACTAACATAACTATGGAAAATCACAATTGTTAATGGGAAAATCCACTATAAATAGCAATTTTCAATAGCTATTTTGACATAACCAGAGGGTATTCAATCATTTTTTCGGGTTGGTTCCCAGCTCCCCGTGGCTAAAAGTCTAACAAAAAATGGCCGCTTCGCGGCCAGGAACCGCTTCTGCTTGGCCAATGGGAAACACATGGAACCCAAAACCGTGGGATTTTTTGCGGCAAAAAACCTATTTTCATGTTCCAAATGAGAAATGGGTAAAACGGGTAAGATATGGTAAGATGGTAAGTTGGTAAACAGACCTAACTTTGCAACATAGTTTATGGCAGATATAGACTACCTAGATGGCTGCCAGGCAAATCCTGTGGGGCGCCATGTTGAAACCAATCAGTTGAACAGTGATTGTTTCCACAGCAAAACAAATCCATCAAGGAATGCCCTCTGGATATGTTAATCCTTCAACAAAAGAGCTGATACAAGCATATACAAGCACGTTTTGACCATGGCACAATATATTTAAAACCTCTGGTAATTTAACATAACTATGGAAAATCACCATTTTGAATGGGAAAATCCACTATTTCTATGGCCATTTTTAATAGCTATGTTAGTTTACCAGAGGGTATTAAAAACATCTGTTCAATGATGTTTCATGGTTACGCCAGGATGTTTCACCACTCTGTTTCCATCCTAAAAACGACCAAGCCTCATAGGTTTCTACTTTGATCCAGGGAAAGCTGTCGGCAGCGAACAATAGCCTTGGGGCGATTTCTGTGATCTGTACAAAGTGATGCTACCCAACTGTGAAGACATATCAAAGATACTGTGGATGGGCCAGCGAAATCCGAATCACCAGTTGATAAGTGGTTTATCCCGTTATTTACCCTCTGGTTATGTCAAAATAACTATGGAAAATCACAATTTCTAGCGATGTGTCCCATGAAAAATGGTGGATCTTTCCATAGTTATTTTCTTGGCGGCTTTCAACCATCCAATCCAAGGTGGTTTATCCCATGATTTTCTTGGCTTTTCAACATGTTTCATCCATCCAAAATGGGTGGTGGTTTATTGGATTTCGCTGGCCCACCGTATGTTGAAATCCTGGGACAAAAAAAGTGGGGATGTTGAAATTCTTGAAATCATGCAGAAAAATTGCCAGAAATACCAGTTATAACCAGTAAGAAAAACCCATAGAAATAGCATGTATTTTATCCCATAGATATAACCAGTTATAACTGGTTTTCATGGCCATATAACTGTGTTGAAATGGTTGAAGAGCATCATTGTTGATGAATCCCCACCGGTGAACTGCCCTGCATTTATCATGGGATCATTGGATCATTGCTGGGCCACTGCTGACATTGGAGATCTGGCCAGAAAGTCGACAGAAAGTCTGGCCATGGCGACATTAGTTATAAGTACTGTTTGAAAAGCCCATAGAAATAGAATGTATTCACTGTAATCCCAGAGATTTATAACCAGTGAAAAAACTGGTATATAAATGGCCATAACTCTATTCATCGGAAATCGACAGTGTCTGTTCATACTATGTTGGATCATAGTATCTATAAATAGTATGGGCCAATGATGTTAATCTTGTTGGCCAGGAATCTCCAAAGTTGTACTAAACACACCTACAAGCCATCAAGTTCATGTCGCATCTTTGTCTCATTTCATGGCAGATCGTCGATAACATGGCAATCGGAAACCCCCGCACTAAACTTACTGGTGCTTAGCAGGGAATAAGGGAATGATCCACAATAACTATTAATAATCATCCCATTCCCCCATTCCCATCCATTCCCTAAGCACCAGCAAGTAAATGGTGGATGTTGCATTGCTATGTTTGATTGCCGGAGGGTATCTAGTAAACAAAAAAGTCACGAGTACAGTATTCACAGTGATGGCCATGAAAACCAGTTATAACTGGTTATTTCTATGGGATAAAATACATTCTATTTCTATGGGCTTTTCTAACTGGTTATAACTGGTATTTCTGGCCATTTTTCTGCAGCTACCCACCCACTGGTAAGAGCCTTGGTTGAATCCGCTGGGGAAAAACCCAGCTATGGAGGCCACTAAAAGTTAGAGGCCCCTGGGCCACTGATTACATATACAGTATATATATATATATTATCACTTACTTATAAGTATAAATGAATTAAAACATATTAAAACTAGGGTTATTCATCAGTTCCTAAATAGTGTGATCCTCCAAAACGTGTGTTTTGCTCTTCACTCCATTTTCCGAACTCGAGAATAGACATGGGCCAGTTCCATGGGACCATTATGGACCATGACCAACGGCGCGAAACAATAAATGATGGGATAATTATTCAATGGGAGATCTTCAGGATCCTAAAATGGAGGTACGTTAGTACCATATAAGTCATATGTTTGGCCATATTTTTGGGGGATATCCCCTGAAATCTAGGCCTTATTTTTCGGCCTTATATATGGTAGGTACCTCCATTTTAGGATCCTGAAATTCCCATAGAATTATTCACAAAAAGACTAGAGACGTACAGTATCAAACAACTAGTGCAGCAACAATAAAAACTAAGCCATCATATAGTACTGAAAGATGCTGAAACCAAATCACGTTATCGCTTTAGGTAGTTCACCATATCGCAAGCTCCATGGTTTGGGCAACATTTTCCACCATATGACCTTTCATGTAAAGGTTTCTACATGAACCTTTGAGGTCTTTGCTCATATTGTTAACACATCATGTCGCATAGTTTACCCTCTGGTAAACATACAAACAGCTATTGAGAATGGCCCAGTCGAAATAGTTGATTTACCCAGCTACAAAATGGTGGATCTTTCCATCGTTTTTTGTTAACGTTTACCAGAGGGTAACCACCATTGTTCCATCATGTTTGATGATGACACTTGATGTTTTTGGATCTTTCCATCGTTTTTTCAAAGGGAATTCCAGGATCCTAAAATGAAGGTACTGTACCATATAAAGCCATATTTTGTGGGGATATTTCCGGAAATCTAGGCCTTACATAGGCCTTATATATGGTAGGTACCTCCATCGTTGGACGAAACAGCTCCAAGAACCTCCAGGTGGCGTGAAGCCAAAATAACCTCTGTACCCTATGGTAAACCTACAAAAACCTAGGGAAAATCACCATTTTTAATGGGTAAATCATGGTAAATCAACATAAATCAACTATATCTGGTTGGTGGTATACCTACCCCTCTGAAAAATAGTAGTCACTTGGGATGATGACATTCCCAACTGAATGGAAAAATAAAGAATGTTCCAAACCACCAACCAGTAACTATAAGAAACACAAGATCTACCCCCTGGTAAACTGACAGTTTGCTATGAACAATCACCATCTGCCATCTTTAATCGGTAAATCAACTATACTTGGTGGCTCATCCCACTTAGTAAGTGGGTCATAACCCCAGTTATAAATGGGATAAGTAAGGTTAATCCACTCAAAAAACTGGGGTTATAACCAACCCACTTACTAAGTGGGATGAGCCACCAAGTATAGTTGCACTATCAATGGCCATTTTCACTATCAACCCTAATTAGCCTCTGGATGTCACTATCTTTAGCGAACTGGAACATCACGAGCTTGTCAATAGGTAGATTTTTGGATCTGGTAAACCTACAAAAAACTATGGAACATCATCATTTTCAATAGCAAACAGTTAGTCACTAACTGTTTGCTATTGAAAATGCTGATGTTCCATAGTTTTTTTGTAGGTCATTACTGGAGGGAAAAAGCCAAAACTTTCGGGATCTCAAAGTTCGACAATCCCCAACTCCTAGAGGATGGTGCCCCCGTTCGAGTTCGCGTTCAGTTGCTTGAAAAACTACCTCAACTATGGTTTATGGTAGATATAACTACAATGTGAGGCCCCCAAGATGGCTAAGTTGGTGAACATAACTCCAATTTCACTATGGTTTATGGTACGCAAATAACAATAGTTACTGGGGCGAATCTAAACCAACTTATAACTGGGGGGCCTCACATTGTATGATATATATATATATTTTTTTATGGTAGATATCAAAACTATAGTATTCATGTTTTTTTTTTCAACCAACATTCACATCACGTAAACGGGGGCACCATCCTGCAGGTTGGAGGTCTTGGTTTTGCTACCACGGTCACCGTCCATCTGGTTGATGAATCATTGTTCCCCTATATCCCCATGATTTTCCTTTCCTTTCATGGTCAATGATGGTACAATTCCTAAGAATCTCTATATTTTATGCTTCAAAAAAAATGTTAATAAATATAGATGGTTAAGGATGTTAATATTCATAAGAAGTTTATATTATTCCTAACAATCCCGATAATTTGTGATGGTTGATATACCAGCTGGTTATTTAACATAGCCATGGAAAATCACCATGCTATTAATAGGTAAACCATCTATTTCTATGGGCCATGGCTTCAATGGCTATGTTAGTCATAACCAGAGGGTAATGGTTGAACCATGCTGTCACCAAGTTGAGTTGTTCCCAAAACCAAAACCGCGCGCTGCATCCTTCTGAGACCTCCCACAGGGCGGCCAAGGGGGCCACCATCACCGCGACCACTGAGGCCTGAAAGCGATGAGTGAAGCGATGAGTGAAACGATGAAAAAATGGGTTGGATAAAATATCAGGGAATCAAAAACCAGCCCTAGATCAGTAGGGTCTAGATAAGTAGGTTGTTTTTCAAGGAAAAATCATATATAAGAACTTTAGTATGGTATACTAGTGTGATACTAGTTACTGGTTAGTAAATGTTAGTACTATTTAGGCTCAGGCGCCGCCGTTCGCCCAGACTCTAAATGGTCTATTACTACTATTGCTGCTTCTACTATTAATAATAATGAATGATGATAATAAGAATGATTATAATAAGTATAGTGATAGTAATGAACCAATGAACAGTAATGATAACAATAATAATGAATCTGTGATGGAATGACTAGTCTGGGTAAATTATGATTTGTTAAAGTTAGTAAAGCAATGTCATAAACCAATATAAACCACTCTTATTGTGATGGACCACTCATGTATGGTAAAATGGGGGATGGTTTACTATTGCTTTACTAAAACTGCTGTAAAAAAGCTGATTAATGTTTGGAAACCCGAACGCCATTCTAAGTTTCATTTGCTGCCAACGTAGTATGGCAAGAATAATATTATTTCTTATATCAACCATCAGGTTTTGATACCATGTATGGTAAATTTCGGTGTATGTTTTACTATTGCTTTACCAACAAAAAATAGGGGAGTCGTATGAAAATCTGCCCCATCGCCCCATCCCTGGCTCCCACAACGAAAAACGCCTGCATCGCGATTTTCAGCAGCTGAATCTTTGCAGCTGCACGTCCATGGCCAGCTGATCCAAGTGAACGTCTTCCAAGTTATCTAAGCTGTGGTAGCTTAACCACGAAAAACCATGGTGGTTAACCTGAAACTGAATCATGGATTGTTTTTGGAAATCTTAGCCTGAAACTGACTGGTTTTTACCAGTGGTTCAGTGGTTGTAGAGGAAGGTTCTTGTAAAATGTCCCACCATGCAACTCTTGGATGTGAGCGTCAGCAATGGAGGTTTAAAAAAAATACCGGATGAAAGCAAAGGAATAAAGGAAACCAACTGTACTCTTACCCTCTGGTAATTTAACATAGCTATTGAAAATGACCATAGAAATAGTGGATTTTCCCATTAAAAATGGTGATTTTCAATAGCCACGTTAAATTACCAGAGGGTAATGTGTTCATTAAACTATCACCAAACTTGGGGAAGTACCGTGGACATTTCCGGATCCGGGCTGCGTTGTCTCAGTTTGCGGGTTTTTACGGATTTCGCGATTTCGACTGGTGGGAGAATCTGCCACCAAAAGTGGGGCATTCAAGAGATATTGGGGGGTTTCAATAGTCATGGGGGTACCTCAATATTGGATGATTTATTTCATGGACAATCCTAGCTATAAATGGATGATTTGAGGGTATTAACGGTATTAATAGCTCTATTTTAGGAAACCTCCAGATATGTCACTTGAACTGCACTTGGGTCTGTTGTGACATGAGCTTCGCAACTGGTCTCGGATTTGAGATCTGCGGAGCAAACATGTGGCGCTGTCTTCAGACACACCTGGCTGATGCCAACCAGATGGGGGTTTCCGATTCGTCATAGGGGTACCCCCAGTTACCATCCATTTATAGCTAGGATTTTCCCTAACCATCCAGGGGACCCCCATGACTATGGAAACCCCCAGATTCTTCGGTGTAGTTCACATCAATCAGTATTTTGCTGTCAGTGCCTCCCATATAATATGTGTATTTGCTTGTATCTATGTGATATATCCTCAACAATATGGCAAATCCTATTCCTATTACAGCAATGGTTGAAGTTGATACTGGTTGCAGCAATGCTTGGCGTTTGTTTGGGTACTCTGTTTGCAGTATCATCGATACTTGGATACTTGTATCAGCATATCATTGATACTTGAAAACTGCTATCAGGGTATCATTGACTTTGAGTTTTAGGTATCGTAGGTATCCAATAAATCACCTACACTTCTTGAGGGATCTTGGAGGCTCTTGGACCTAGAAAACCGATGTCCACAGAACGTGGGCAAAGTATGAAACGCTGTTCCAGGCTCGAAAGTAAACCTTGGGGCCCCAAGTTCAAACACGAAGCATAGGAAAAATTGGACAATTACAATTTTAGAAATCCCAGGCTTTGGTGGTCTCTAGAAACACATCTAAGTTATATGCAAAACCTGGGGAGGTTTCTGCAATCATTACGATATCTATTTGTGGCTTATTAGAGGCTATTAGCGGCAAACGGAAAATATCATATATCAAATGTTCCAAAGTCGAAAAAATATATCTATAGAAACACATCTAAGTGGTTAAAACCCCAGAGTTATAAGTCGATTCTTTAGAAGCTACAAGCCGCACAAGCCATCAATTTACCGAGCGCCACTTACACATGGGATAACCTTGGGGACTTATGAAAACTAACCACTAAGAATGGTTCTTAACCACTAAGGTGTACTAAGCGTAATGATCCTCCAAGTATTTCTAGGAAAAAAATGCCCGTAAAAAAAAAAAAAACACAAACCTGATGTGTTTGACAGGTATACTGACCCGTATCCTCCCCGTAAAGTAACAGTTTGCTATGGGAAATGGAAAAAAAAACTGGTGTTTTTTTCTATACTTATGTTATAGTTTACCAGAGGGTAACGATCATAACCCCTAAGAATTCCATGGATCTAAAAACGAGGTGGTCCGCCTCAAGTTCTGGGTGGACGTGTAATCCACCCATTCTGACAATACCACACTGACTGTGTGCATCTTCGAAAAACATCTGTGGACTTTCAGATGTTTATCTGGTTATTTAACAAAATAGCAATGGAAGTCTTGCCCATAGAAATCGTTGATTTACCGAACTTAAAAATGGTGGATCTTTCCATAGCTTTTTGTTAACGTTTACCAGGCCGGGTAGCTGTTTCTCCAATGATGGACATCCAATTCTGTTCTAGCTGTTCCCACAAGGTGGTGCCCCCGTGGGTTTACGTTCGAACGCTAGCTGTTTGTTGGGGTGAACTAATAACTCCAATAACTCACGAGTTGGTTTATAGGTAGGTGATATATCGAACTAGTATTCATTTAGATATATCTATAGTTGGTGAACATAACTCCAACTATGGTTTTTGTTCGTGATATATCGAACTACTGTAGTTAATGGGCTTATTTCACCAATTATAACTGGGGGCACCACCTTGCAATTATCTTTACTCGAACTCATCTGGGTAAATTCTAATAATTCACGAACCTGAGATAAGGCTTTATATTGGGATAATTCCCCTTACATCGCCACTCTTCCAGTGAGGTCACAGTGAGGTCGTTATAATCATACCCAGATATTCTTCAAGTTAACTTCCATTAACAAACAATCCCGTGAAATCACCATTGATATCCATTAACTATGGATTTTCCCATGATTTTCCCATGATTTTCCCATGATTTTTCCATGTCGCCAAAAACGTAAAAACGCCCGCACCCCTTACGGCCTCGGCGCCGCAACAGCCCAAGGAGATCAGCAAGGTCCGGTCATCAAAGTTCCTGGCGCAAAAAAAAAGGTGGTTAATGGCAATTCACAGTGGTTAATAGTGGTTAATAGTGGATGATAGTGGATGATAGTGGATGATAGTGGATGATAGTGGATGATAGTGGATGAAGCCTGGCCATGATTCATCGTGAGTAATGGCAATTCACAGTGGTTAATAGTAGTGGTTAATAGGGGTTAGTATAATGGTATAGTAAAGATTAATGGCTATTATGATACTTAGAAAACCCAAGGTGATTGGTATCAAAACGATGGTTAATGATTGTTAATGGATGTTAATGAATGTTAATGGTGATTAATGGTGATTAGTGGTAATGGTGATTAAGTGGTTGATAGTGGTAATGATTAATGGTTGTGGTTAGTTGATAGTGACAATAGCCACTATCAAGATGATTAATGGTGATAGTGGCTAATAATGGTTGTGATTCATAGTGGTTAATGGTGATAAATAGTGATTGATATTGGTTACTATAGTTATTTTCATAGTGGTTATAATGGTGATTAATAGTGTTTTTGACGGTAAATCAATGGTGATGAACAGTGGTTACCTCTCAGTTGGTGAACATACCTCCAATTTTACTATGGTTTGCGATACAATAAATACTATATAGTATTCATGAGGTTTTATCCACTTCATAACCAGTTTATAACTAGGGGGCCCTACATTGTATATGTATAGGTATATATATATCCTGCGTGTCCAAGACCTATTCTGGATAGGTCTTTGAAGAAAGACCTATTCCTGGAAGTCCTGGGACCTATCCGACTCCAGGGAAGAGTGCTGCAGGGCTTCAAGATGTGCACAGCCAAGAGACATATCATTTTGTGCACTATGTTCACATCACTTCATGAAGAGAAACAATCGAGAATAAAAGATATATCCCATGACGGATCCATGTATGGTCGTATGGTATATATGCTAACATGACTGGGGTATATTGATGGGATCCATGTTACCATTAATATGGCAGCACCATGGATCCGTCATGGGTATTGATGCACACTGAATAACACCGTAGAACGACCTATCCATCCCTGGACCGGCCTATCTGTGGGGCTGATGTCATTTTTGCTGCTACGGCAAACATGTGGGATCCCCCAACAAAAACATAAAAAAAACACTTTGATACTCCAAAAACATGGCACAAGAATCTCAAAAACATGCAGTTTTAAGGCTATTATATGCGTGGTCCTTATAGATTTGTTGCGGCTTTCCTAGGTCTGTCTTAAGGTAAAGTCCCTATCCCGGATAGGACTTTGGACTTAGTGGCTATATCTGCGTATATAATGTATATATATATATTATATTATTATATATAGTACAGTAATTATCATTGGTTTTATAGGTTCAACAGCTCGAGGCCAGAAATGTTAGGCACCTTCGCCGGCGCCGCAAACGATTGCTTCCAACCGGACGAAGATATTGCCATTTCCATTCCTACGACTAGGCTCTTTGTTAGTTAAATGTTATAGTTATAGGTCAGGTACAATCCCATTTATAGAATGACGATCCCATTTATGACCACAACTGGTATATATTAACCATGTATAACTGCTCAAGGGCTTTAACTGCAGGAACCCTTGCTTCTGGATTTTTGCACGGGTCCCCAACCTCGGCACCATCAGGTTCTATTTCGAAAGTCCATGACACCATAATATAACACCCCACCTAGAATAAACCGGCAGTCGCTTAAATGGGGTAGTCTTAAAGTCATTGATCCAAGCAGTGATAACATACCCAATCTTAATACCCTCAGGCACATGTTCCAATCAAAAGTATCTTAAAGTGCAACAGTGAATACAAAGTGGATGCTTTAAGTTGCCCCAGTCGGTTTACACAGCTGGTTTCCTTCACATAACCCAGCCACCCACCCACCCTGACACCTCAATGACTTCAACGACATCAACGTCTCCCGCACCGCCGCCGCGCGATCACCGGGTGCCAGCAGCAGCACCAGGGGAGCGGCGGGTTTTTCGGCCATGGCGGCTGTGTCCTGTGGCGGGATCCACAAATGCGCCATGCAATCGTGCGAGGCCATGAAGGAAAACCCATAAAAAAAATCGTTTCGCTCTGGTTATGACTAACATAGCCATGGTATAGATGGCCCATAGATGGCTTACAGTTCTTAAAAATGGTGGATCTTTCCATGGCGAACTGTTAAATAACCAAATGGTAGAACAAAAAACGTGGATGAAACCTGGTTTGTGGTTTTGAAAATGCCACCTCAAACATTATGATCGGGGCCAATGAAAGAACTCTGTAGACTCAGCGTTTTCTCAGGTCTTGAACTGTCAATAGCTATTTTTTCAGGTCTGTTTCAACCAACATTGGGAACCTTTCATACCTTTCCACAGCCAAATGAGATTCCATGGTTGGTGGTTTCAACATGTTTCAACCCATCACATGCTATCAGGACCCTCAGGAGGTGGACCTTAAACAAAACAAATCTATACCTTTCGTTGCTCACGAGTTCGTCACTTTTCAGATGGAAATCCGTGGTGGTTGGCTGCCACCTCGGAGTTTGTGATTCCGGACTGACTTGCTGAGGGTTTTCCATATGAGCCATGGTCAATACTCACTATATGGTTGATGGTCATCCCATCCATAACAAGGATCCTTATAATGGTTATGATAAATCCCTATAAGCCACTGGATGACTAGCCCCTATTAATGGTTATTAACCATGAGTATTGACCATAGCTCATATCTATCTTGGTTTATCTTGGTTTTCTATCCCTACAATGTGGGGCCCCCGTAAACGAAATCGCTAAGTTGGGGTTCACATAACTCCAATTTCACTATGGTTTATTGTACGCAAATAACTATAGTATTCATGGGGTTTATAAACCAACTTATAACTGGGGGGCCCCACATTGTATAAATCAAGTTTTCTATCCCTATTCATCCCTGTAGACCAGCATTTTCCCGCAGATAAAAATCCATACCGAATCGTTCATCATCCCCCATGTGCTCCCCAGGTGAAACCAGGGTTTTCATGGTGAGTTCAGTGGTGGTTGAAGCATGTTGAAGCCTTAAACTGACCATCAACATGGATTGTTTATGGGAGTTAATAAGCAATGATGAAGTAAGCTCAGTGATGTTTGCTGGATTACAACCCCCATCAACAAGCTCAATAGATCTACCAGAACCCCACAGTTATTGGAGTTACATAGATCCCAACTTAGAGCAATCATCACAGGGATGGAAATATCACCATCAAAACTTGAAGAAGATTGGGATGGTTAAAGAAAACACGCTTGATTGTGTCTGGAATCTATGAATACCAACACAATTGCCGTTAAGTACATGACAAGAATATATGTCCTTCTTGACCAAGGATGTCACCTTTGGCTAGTAACATGTTCATTTTTTATTTATCCCCACTGGCTCAGCAACCCTCCAGTAAACTAAATAGTTATGGACACTAACTAGGCCATTTATAGATGATTTACCTATAAACAAGTGATTTTCCATTCATGTTCCACAACTACGTGATTTTATCAGAGGGTAAACATTCCATTTTATAAGTTTTGGGATTTACATGACTACCGTCCAGCAGCCCAGCAATCAAACATGGCTTGCTCGAAACTTGCCCATCTATGGATGATTTTCCCAGCTATAAACCTCCATTTATTCAGATGTTCCCATGATTTTTCTCATACTTTCTAGGGGATTTGCATGGATTTGCCACGTTTACCAGGGAGATCCAGCCGTCGAACAGCCGTCGCTGTCTCCTGTGGTGCAAAAACCATGAGCTTCGAGTGCCACGCCTGGAGCCGCTGCAGTTCAAAGCTGATTTTTTTCAGGTTTTTGTATAGTGACTAATGGTGATTGCTGGTGGTTAATGGTAATTATTCATGGTGAATAGTGATTCATGATTGTTTTTTTCTGGTTATTTTTATGAGGTTGACTTATTGACTTATAACTGGTATTTCGGGCCATAACTGTGGTCATTTTGACACATCACTGCTGGGTGTAAGGAGCAAAAGCAAGGATCTAACTGTGGTGAACCAATCAGAATTTGGAAATGAAGTTGCACAACTACTGAATGATTGGATTCTATGGGTTTTATGGGCTTTTTCTCGACTACACCGCTTAGTTATATCTGTAAGTATATGGG
>Ga0126342_10013770_pt1 | contig 14299 bp, 15 predicted proteins | sample Cyp1metagenome_FD_92528 | JGI IMG/M metagenome (GOLD analysis project Ga0126342, IMG submission 92528) | Coral microbial communities from Lord Howe Island, Old Settlement Bay, Australia - Cyphastrea 1 metagenome | ecosystem: Host-associated > Invertebrates > Cnidaria > Coral ...
AGTGCACTGCCAGGGATCTAAAAATAACACTTCTATATAGTGCGTCCCATGGTGTTTTAGACCTGGTTGCATTGACTTGTTTGACTTCCTGAATGCGCGGCGTCCCATGCAGCTTTTACCTTCATTCCACATATGCACTGACTTTCACGTCCCAGTGTAGATGGTGTGTGAGAGATGGTGTGTGAAAGATGGTGGTTGACAAAGTTGCGTTAGATGGTGTGTGAGAGGTGGTGTTTGAAAGATGGTGGTTGACAAAGACGGTTGAGAAAGATGGTCTGTGGGAGATGGTGTGAGAGAGATGGTGTGTGAAAGATGGTGTGTGACAAAGTTGTGTTGTGTGTGACAGGTGAAAGATGGTGGTTGACAAAGTTGTGAGGGACAAAGATGGGCGGAGGAGGCGGAGGAGGAGGAGGAGGCGGAGGCCCGGGATAGCGAATCAAAAACAAGAACCCCACACAAAGTTGTGGGGAAAAACATGCATTGTCCTCCTGCTTAACAAAATTCTAGTCATGCCCAACTCCAACGCTTGACGTAAACAATCCTGGAGCACATGCACGGCACACCTTGAGCAGTTACATCTCAAACCCAGCTCTAACCTGAATATTCCAGCCTTTCCTGAAAGTTTTCTTTGTAGCTGTTCTATTCTTTCTATTTCGATTCTCCTTTGCAGATGACTTGCCATTGTACTCCACTGTGCAGGTTTGGCAGACGCCTGCGGCTAGTTGCAAGGCAGCTCTTGTGAAGTTAAAGGTTTGCAACTCTTATATTTGTGGAAGAGAGATGCGAGGCACGTCTTTGGAGTTCTATATATGTTATCTTCGCCCTTGTTGTCGAACTGTTGAACCCCCGCCGTCACACTGGAGAGATTGAGGCTCTTTGGCCGTTTGGCCATTTGTTAGTACAGCAGTTCAGTTCAAAGCTCACAGCTTTGAATGGCCCTCTGACAACTTCTGTCGTGTTTGCAGGCTACGCTACAAGGACACATGCTGTCTGTATCTGCTGTGATCACCTCAGACCGATTCAGCGAACATGATGACGAAGCACTGCTACACATCTGAGGGCGTCTCTTGCGTCGCCACAACCCAATCAGTAACTGTGTGGGCTGCAACATGGCCCAGCTTTTCAAGTGGCGCTTTGCAGCCTGGAGTGCTCATTTGTATCGTTCCCCTAATTCTCTGAGTGATCCTTTTTCATTCGTAAAGTGCGAGAACCGCCTGGCGGTTTCTCCAGGTGTCCTTTTCTGTCGATCGGCGAAGACTAGCATCTGGAAGCTGGGACAAAACAGTGTGCAGCACCAAGATGAAATCGCAAAAATCGCCGCGCGAGAGGCTTGAGATAGCAGGAGTGTTGGTGATCCAGTCTCAACTCAAGGCAGAGGACCGTGTCATGGTTTTCAAAATGGAATTCCGAGGTGTGTGTGGGATGTCGAGACGGCAAGCTGCCTGCAAAAACTGCCAGAAACTGAAGCTTTGGGTCGGGCTCGAGGCAGTCAACCAGTATCTGATGTTCAGGAAGTCAGTAAGGACAATGCAGCCTGCAGTACATTTTTTTTTGGGGGTAATTGATGTAGTCGACTTAGTGCAAGTTCAAGGCATTCAGGAACCCTCATGGTGTCGCTGAGATACCTTGCCAAGGAGTGGACACACTGACTGGGTGCACAGCGTTTGTTGGGCGCCAGGCCCATGTTTGTCTGTCTAACGTTGCATGTCTCTCTGCCATTCTCTGCCATTCTCTGCCATTCTCTGCCATTCTCTGCCTATACCTGCCTATACCTGCCTATACCTGCCTATACCTGCCTATACCTGCCTACTACCCTCCCTCCCTCCCGCCCCTCCCCTCCCCTCCCCTCCCTCCCTCCCTCCCTGCCTGCCTTCCTTCCTTCCTTCCTTCCCTCGCTCTCTCTCGCTCGCTCTAATTCTCTCATGTCAAAAATGATTGGGCCGTTCAATTTTGATGGGTGCCGGTTTGCTTGCATTCCAGTAATGTTTCAAGGATAGGAAACCTATAGGGAAGGCGAATTGTTGTGATGCATGGATGGCAGAGCGAACCACGGATGGACCGAACGGTGGTTGGAGTTGTGTTAGCTGGAGTGGTTGCAATGGTTGCAGTGGTCACCTCACCCACCACTGCTGGATGTAGTCTGGTGTAGTGCAGTTGTAGTTGTAGTGTAGCGGAGTTGTAGTTGTAGTGTAGTGTAATTGGTGTAGTGTAGTCGCAGTTGCAGTTGTAGGTGTGGTGTAAGTAGCGTAGTTTAGTGCAGTGTACTTTAGTGTTGAGCACTGTAGTGTGGTATAGTGTGGTGCAATTAGTGTAGTGTAGTGTAATGTAATGTAGTTGTAGTTGTAGCGTACTGTAGTGTAATGTAATTAGTGTAGTGTAGTGTTATGTAGTGGTAGTTGTAGTTGGAGTTGCAGGGCAATGTAATGTAATTAGTGTATATAGCGTAGTGCAAAATAATGTAGTCGTAGTTGTCGAAGGAAGTTTAGAAGTCAAACTTCCGACAATATTGACAGATGAAAAAACAGAGGTGGGAAGAGCCCGAGAAGAGAAGAGAAGAGAAGAAGAAAGAAAATCAGAGAAGAGAAAGAGTCAGAAGAAAGAAGATGCAGGCGCGCGAAAAGGTAGAAAAGGTGCGAATCACAGTGTTTATCAAGTGTTTATCCGGTGATTTGTGGCTCCGAAGGGCCGAAAAGTAGGCTCGCTAAAGCCGCGGGTGCGGAGCCATCTGGCCGGATGAGAGATGAAAAATTGCACGCCGTTGTGGCGCGAAGCACATCTCGAACTCACAAAACGGACCACCTTTGGAAGTTGAGATGTTGAACAAGTGCACGCCGTTGTGGCGCGAAGCACATTTCGAAGTCAAAAGTATAAAAAATGAGAGGTTCGAAGCACTTTTGGATGTCAGGATGTCGTTTTGCGTGGCATGCGCAGGGGATTCGGCACCTTGGCAAAAGTGAGCAAAACGTCAGGGTTTAGTCGCAGTTTCAAAACATTGGCAGGCGTGGGGCATTTGAAGAGGATCTGCAAAGATGCATGTCACCTGGCAGGCGCAGTACAAGAGACATGCTCACCAGAGATGTTAGGAGGTTCGGGCACTGATTTCCTGAGATGGGTTGCATTTTGGAGCCTCAGATCTGAGGTTTGGTAAGGTAATTTTGTGTGAGAGGTGCAGCACTTCGTATGACCTGGCCTCAGTTTAACTACGACTCGAAAGCAGGCACTGATCATTCCGGTTCCAAGCATCCCTAGGTTTGGAGGCAAAACTGGCCACACCTGGGCACTTGTCCATGGCACTTCGGTCACCGCCGCGCAATGCATCTTGCTGGAAGGATTCATTCGTCCGGCCGACTGGACGTACCACTCAGATTACAGGCATTACCAACTTCCAACGTTTGGAGCATACGCTATGGGGATGGAGGTTGCCAGATCGGACACCTTTCCAGCCTACGCGGCGCTGGACCTTTTGGACACGGCTTCAAGGACAACTTTCGGTGCTCATTGGAGCCCTGTATCGGGGTAAATCTCAATTTTTGAGCCTACGATTTGGCTCAGTTGAAGATTCCCTCAGTGGGAGTTGTCACCACGGCAGAGAAGCACACTTTGACGCACAGCCGACATACGGGCATTTGCTTCTTCGCTGTGACCTGGGACCAGCTTCCACCGGACACTCAGTCAGAATCTGAGGATGGCCCAACAGAACCTCTTTCTCCAGGGGTACCACCGGGAACCTATGATGATGAAAAACTTCCGGGCATTGAGTGCCCAGTGATAAATAAGAGACATTTTTGGTCTTATGGACCAGTTTCCAGGCCTGCTACCTTTCTAGGGAAACCTGGACTCACGATTTTGGAAATGCCCGGTTGCCTCAATCTGTGATCACTTATAGCTCTGGCGATGTTATGTTTTTTACCAGTCTTGAGGCTTGTTCCTCTGACGTTACCTGCGTGTCTGCTTTCATCATGTGATGTTTACTTTCATTTTTGCCACCTTGCCTTTTGATGTATTGCATTTCTTGATTTGAATACTCCTGATCGTTGATCTATCCGTTGATTTTTGCCTAGAACAGCTGCTTCAGTCACTGACTTGGAGGGCAATTTACTGACGATGGCAGAATGTGATCGCTCGCACTCCCCTGAGCCTGAGCGGAATCGACTTGAACCTCCTGGGCAGCCTCAAGCGCTGCCGTGTTTCCCCAGATGGCTCAGCTGTCTGGACCTTACACAACATGCCACGACCTCAGAATCAAACAAAATGGCCAGCGTGCCCGTCGGGACCTTGTATGATGGGACGCATGTGGACACCAACTCCACCGTCCTTTCCACCCAGTTGGACTATGTCTCAACCTTTTCCACCAACTCCACCACAGATGCCTCCTTCGAATATGGTTCCACCTTCGCAACGTCCATCGTGTCCTCCGACACAATCTTGCTCGCCATCCGCACCAGCATCCATTTCACCATCCCAACCTCGATCAGCAGGCACCACGCCTCAACGCACTCAGTCCAACTCCGGCAACAATGAAGCCACCCGTGTTTATGGCTTCGATCTGAATGATCACTGGCAAGCAGACCGTGATCATTACAACAGCCAGAAGATCAATGGTTTGACATTTCCCACAGTGATTCGTTCTTCTGCTTTCACTCAAAAGCTGGACGTCGAAGGCTGTGATCCTTTGACTCTACCGGTGGCAGCCTTGCTTTACCAACAGGCCCACACGGCCAACAACCACTGGCTTCCGAAATTGGCTCATGGTCGAGAACTTTATCTAGTTCCTACAGGGGATATCGCAGCGGGAACTCCTTTCTCAACTGCGCAATCGAGGCATTGACCTGGGCCAAATGTCACAAATCCGGGCTAGACAAGATGGGAAGACCTTGGACATGACCTCCAACACCAAGTATGCGGCACAGCTCATTGCTGAACACATCCAAGGATGGCTTCCCACACGATCCACCGATCCTGATTCCCAACATGCAATCACCAGCCTCCGCAACCAAATCGCGGAGCTACGCCAACGGTTGGGCGATGAACCAGCAGAGGTCACCAACCCACCCTGCACCGGTCAACAGAGCTCTTCCTCCCAGTCCACCCCTATTCAACGAGCTCTGATGGGGAACTCAGCACCTTCTGCGCCTCCATCTTTTGATCCAGCTTGCTTACTCACCATTCCAACAACGGCGAATTCTTGGCTTACGGAGAACATGCCTACTGGCTTGGCTGATCGTACCTATGCCAAATGGCTCAAGGACCTTCCACTATCGGACGTACAAAGAAACGTCCTTACGACGAACATAACCAAGACGGAAACATGGTGGGCTGAGGCACTTGAAACAGTTCAGAAAGTCGCTGTGATGAGCATTCCAGTCACTATGTTGAACAAGAACTTCAACGCCACGAATCTCATGAAAATCCTGACTGCAGCAATCAGCATGACTAATTGACTAGCTCCGCTTCTCCGGAAAAAACTCAAGCACAAGTTGCTTCAATCCTATCTTCAGGCTCTTCATTCGATGATCCTGGTCATTTCCATCCTCACACCCTTCACTATGGCTACCACCATCTTTCTTTTTCAAGGGTTTCACATCATCCAAACCCGCATGATGGTTTTATCCGTCATCCACGGCCTTCGGTCCAATCAGAAGCTGAAAGCATGTGCCAATCTTAATCATTTGTGGGGCTCTTCTCTTGCCTCGCATAACCTCTTTTCACAAGCATTTTTCTTACCCCTGAACGTATACATCCGGTTTACGCATATCATGAACATGCAACCCAAATTTTATATTGGGTCTGCAATGCACCACACCCTGGATCGAGAGTACAGCCGACCCAGGAAATTTCTCCAACTCAGCAACGACAAGCTGGTTCATGCCGAACTGGCCCTCAGATTTTGGCGGGAGCACCAAAACCTTTATGTTTGGGCACCAGTCCCTCTTTTCGCATGTCGTGCTGACTATCGTTGCCTCGAACCTGCCCTCATTCAAGAGTGGCAGCCTCGACCCAATGACCCTTTCATTTGCCAATTTTTTCACCCTCGGAAAGGCATCTTGAAAAAGCCAGCCATGAACACCAATGCTCAGTTCGGCCTGGCTACCCTTTGGCGCAAACCACAAGTGGTCAAAGATATTTTGACCTCTGAACGTTTTCAAATCGTCTTGAACTTTGGACCATCATTCATGCTCTAGGGTCATACAAGAACTCTGTTTGAAACAACAAAAATGCTGCGATCGAGTTCGGGTTTTCTCACTTTGTGCTACGCACTTCGCAGGCTTGGGAACAACATCCAAGAACCCTACCGGACACTGTCGCTCCAGGCCATCGATGCTTCGATTCGCTGGTGGCATGGAAAACCAGCACCACGCGCATCTGCATTGCGAGCACCATGGTCCTTCAGCCCAGACTTACACAAGCCTCTCAAACAGTTCCTCCGGAAGTGGCATCTTCAGGTCTTGGCCCATCAAGTCCCATGCCACACTCCGTCACTCAAGACTGTCTTCATCAAAAACGCTTCGGTGTTGGACCAACTTTGCAACCATAAACAGGCCATTACCCAGTGGTCTACGGATCCCAATGTCGACTGTTGCTGCAAGAATTGGTCCCAATACAAGAAGGCAGCCCTCAACCCTGAAGATCCACATTGGGTCTTGTCGGGATCACTCCTCATTGGCCTTCTCTCTCCGGAACTTACCGTCATTGCACGAGGCTCGCTTCTGAACAATTCGCACTTGGACTAAGCGAAATGGGTTGCCTTCCATGCCCACGAACCTCATTTCTGAACTAGCTCGGGCTCAGGCCCTGTGGCAGCAAAATGCACAACAGGTCACCTGCCACATCACGAAATCGTCCATCAGTGGCCTCCAAAACACGTTCGAAGGTGCTATCTTCCACTGTGAAGACAAACAGGCCTTGTCACTTCAAACCTATTGCCCATGTCTCTGCCTTCAGGCCATTCAAGCAACCTTCGCGGACACCTCAGTTTTTTGAGACGGTCAACCATGAACCCCAGACCGTCTCCTCACTGGTGTCCACTCTTCAATGCGACTATGGCCGACCGTACCCATGGGCCATTGGCAAAGGTCACCAACTTCCAGCAGGATATATCCTGGCCAACAAGAAGAAGGCTTATCAAAGCGGTCGTCCCATTATCTCCTTTGTGGAATCTCCCTTTCGGCCTATGCTCAACATTCTGGCCAGGATGATATTTCAGCTGATCCCAGTAGCAAGTCCAGACCATTTCGCATCGGGAGATGTGAACGCCCTCCTCACGATCCTTCAAGCAGCTCGAATAGATGGTGATCTTATTCGTACAACCAAGACCTAGCTGGATTCTTCACCAGCATCGATCAAGCTCGCTTCATTGTGGCATGGTACATGCTGCTAGACTTCCTCCGCCCACACATGAATGTGGGGGGCAATGACGTCTTCTCGGTCTATCCGGGAAAATCCAACAATCCCGGCGATCTGATCAAGGGCCGTACGTTCAGACGTCTCAACGTCACTCGCAAGGTCGTGATCAAGGATGTGCCATCCCTTCTCACAACGGCTCTTGAAATGCAAACGTTTGCGTTGGGCAACCGCTGTGTTTGCCAACGACGCGGTAGTCCCATGGGAAGCCCTTATATCTCCAGCACTTTGCCTGATGGTCGTCTCCCTCAGTGAACAAATTTGGTCAATCAACTTCAAGCAGACTCTTGCCAATCACAATTTGTTCATTCGTCACATCCGGTATGTTGACAACCGCCTGATTTTGGGGGACACTCGTCTCCAACAACTTCACCCTTATGAAGTCCTACTGGATGAAGGGTTCATTCTATGGTCGTCCCATTGTTCTTGAAACAGAACCGGACCAGGAATTCCTAGGCTTCATGCTGGAAACCAAGCCACTCGAACTCATCTACTGCGGCCCCACCAACATGTCACAAGTCCTTTCACCGTTCTCCACCAAAAGTACTCCTTAGCAGCTTTCGATCTCACTGCCATATCGTCGTCAAAGGGGCCTTCCCTGAACATCGCGTTCAGCAAGGACTTGATCATCTGACCCATTTGTACACTCTGGCCGGCTTCTCTGAAGAAGAACTCAACAGCGTTTCTTTTTAGATTCGGCACGAACAGCAGCTGGAGCGAGAAAAAACTCGGCTTCGAGTCGTACGGGTCATTTTCCTACTTTTGAGATTGGTTCATGTTGCTCCATTGGTTGTCTAGGTTCCTGTGCACCTCTTCTTTAACTTGTTTTTCCGTAATTTTAGCTCCTGGTTCAAACTCGGCTTCCGTTTCGCTCCTTTGACCTTCGCTTCTTTACGATGGATAATTCTTGGCCATCTAACTCAAGAGAGATCCACTAGAACTTGGCAAGAGCAATTATAATGCGTTTGAATTACATCGCCGGCTTCCTCCCATTTTTTGAGCCGGCAGTTGACTGGGATGATTCGGACGCCCATCGAAGGTTCCAACCCGCCACAGTCCCAATCACCCACAACACTCACTCTGGCCAATCTCCATACGTTTGTACCATTGCCATCAACACCGTCACACTCCACTATGCTCACTCATGGAGGTCTCCCAACACACATGATTATTGTGAATCCTGAACCCCACTTTCGGCCAACCTCGGCTCGACCATCGGAACCCAGTGCTCCCGTCAATGCTGTCCGATCCAGGTCCAGTCCAGGGGAATCTTCAAACCTGGTACATCTCCCAATTCATTCCGCAACCTCAGGCGCTCCAACAAGTTCAGCACCGGCGGCACCTCCATCCAATCCAGAACAAACCCGCCACCATCAGCAGTTGCTCGAACGGAACCACCTCCTGATTCTTCTCGGGAACCAGATCACGAACCGGCTATCCCAATAGCCACAATCAATCCTGGGCTCCGACCTTGGACCGATATTGCTGACAATGAGCTGATTGGCTACAAGATGGATTCTCGATCTCGCCCATCATGGAAGACGATCGGAATACGCCTCAAGCGAACCCTAGAATCCTGCAAAGCCCGCTGGCTATGGTTGAAGAATATTCGGACAAAGGACAAATAGAAAAAAGATCTCTTGCATCTTTTCTGCCTCATGTCAATCTCTCTACACTCATGCTTGCTAGTGTAAGTCGATTGAGCTCCCTTTGATGTTTCAATTCTTTCTTTCATTTAATATAGCCTTCTGGCTTATCAGCCTGAACCCTCCCATCTCGCGCCATGGATCGCTCGCGTTCCCGGACACGAAGTGTCGAACATCCATATAACTTGCCGGCACCCATTTTTCCAGCTGACAATGCCCAAGCCCCACCAACCGGAGTCAGTCGACACCTCGTATGGAATGGCGCCTCGACCCTAAGGCAACTTCGCCGGGTCTTAATTCTTGTGAATCTTCAAGAAGTTCGTCATGTTATGGAAGAGCTTTGCCATTCGGATGCGATGCCAGCTACCAGGATCTTCACCCTTCCTGATCTTGAAGATGCAGAAGAAGGACTATTCACTTATGCTCGTTTGCTCCAACCATCTCAGTTAAAGACCATCCACTCCGAAATCCTCCTCTCGGGCATCAGTCAATATATATATTCCACGCGTGGGGTGTCCAGGTCGACCCTGATGAAGTAGGCCTGAGATGGAGTGACGCCACGGGCGACACCTTTGCCCTACTCAACCACCAATCAGCCAATCGCCTCCTCACGGAGCACTGACCTTCATGGTGTCGTGAACAAGATGCAGGGCCATTAATTCCTCCTATGCCTTTTACCAGCCCAAGCCAGCCGTACATAATGCGATTGTCGTGTCACAAAGCCCTGCCGCCTGGATACTTGCCTTAGCTGGCTCCTGTCGAACAAAAAGAGTGAACGATCGTCATTCTTGCACTTTCACTGTGTTGGTTAATTTTGCCTATCCGGTTATCCCGACATACCAGCACCTTCCCCAACTTCATGCGTCCCAGTGGCAACAAAGAATTGTCCATACACAGCTATTCAAACTGTTTGAATATGGGGAAGGCCATCATCGCCAGGTCGAACTTTGGGTGGACGAAGTCGACTCAATGGGTCATTCGCGATTCAGAAACCTGGAACAGTTCTTCTATGGAATCGTGGGTCATGTGAAGGACAAGCGAGGCATGTCCATCCATGGATGGCGTCAAGCTTCGAGAATTGCCAACTACTGGCGTCGTCATTTTGACGTACCTGAAGAACAGATTGAGCCGCATCAGACTGAGACAACACATAAATCTCATCAAGATCAAGAGACTGCGGCCGCGGATGACACATCAACCGAGGCACAACCACCACAGCAGACACCTGCTCACATCCAGATCACTCAATTGGCCTGCATCTTGCATGACATTCTTGCAGGAGATCCGGCGTTCAATGCACCAATCCTGGAATCCCTTCAGGATCCTGCTGCAGGCTCGTCGTCCACCGACCCGGGCGCGCAAGCCTTGTTGACCCGTCAGGGCTTAGCTCAATTCTCTGGACACCTGGCGATTCCCTCCAACATGATGGCCCAGAGTGCAGCAGCGGCTACTGAGATCCCTGCTGATGACGATGATCACAGTATGTAAATAAAGCGCGGCTGTACAGAAGAGATTTCTTTTGCACCTTTCACCGGCATTTTGATCAGCGTGATCCGTGACCAGCATTGCAATTTGATCAGCGAAGTCAGTGTTCAGGAAGATGCGAAAAAAGCCCCGCGGCGGCGGGGCGTGTGTGTGAACCATCTGAAGGGATGTAAAACTTCTAACCTTTTCTGTTGCTTTGAACCTCTGTAAACAATTTGGAATTTTCGTTTTCACTTCAGCAAGTTTTAGCAGGGGTAGCAGCAGATCACTTGGGACCGCTACCAACGAAGACACCCATTTGATCTGGTGATGCAGATTGGGACGCCAATCTGCGTACCTGCATTTTCCAAATTTCATTGCGGTGGCATGGGGCGCATGGGGCTAAGCCAGGAACCCCAAAGTAATCTACTTAGGCTCGGATATCGGGTTTGGTTAGGGCCAATGGAACAGTATCATGTTCGATTCCATTCTCGTCATGAGCTTCTTGTGATCGACGTCCAATCCTTGCACTCGAGAATCAGGATCATTCTTACCGTTTGTCACCGACAGCGACAGCATCATTAGCATTCTTATCCTCATTACCAGTCTTGCCAGCCTTCCCCCAATGTTGCTGTCGTAGTTGTCATCATCTTGATCCTGATTCTTTTTCTCGTCCTCTGTTGTCTTCGCCATAATCATCGCCACCAATAACGTCATCAACGTCATCAACGTCCTCGCAGTTATCAGCGTCATCATCGTCACCATGGTCGTCATCATCATCATCACCGTCATCGTCAGCAGGAGCATCATCACCACCCTCATCAGCATCATCATCACGCTCATCAGCAACATCATCACCGTTATTATTATCATCATCATCGTCGTCGTCGTCGTCGTCGTCGTCATCATCATCATCACCCGCACCATCATCATGTCACCTTTTCACCTTTTTTACCTGATCACCTTTCGACATTTTCATCTTTTGATTCAAACCTTTCAACCTTAACTCCCTTTGGGGAAGTTTCGTTTTTCTACCTTTTAGCTCGCCCTCGCTCTGAAGCCATCAGGTGGCCACCATGTTGCCAGTGCATCATCTGACCACTCGGTCCGCGTTTGGGATGTCCTCTCAGGTCGCTAGATGGGTGAATGCTTGTACTTCAGTTTCAAGACGTTCAAGGAAAAATTGCACATCTTTGATTTGAACTCCAGTTCTTAGATTTACATCTGGATTAGTTATATAAGAGGTATGGTAGCAAGAGATGATGTGGGGTGGGGCAGTATGCAGCTTCTGACTGTCAAACCAGGTTTCGTCAATTCCGTTTTAGTTGGCCACCTACAGACGGCCCGAAACTGAAGCACCAAGACATGTACCAATCAATGCAAACCCAATCGGAATTCCTGCAGCAGGCAACACCGGCCCACAAGCACGTTTAAAAAATGCACCCAAGATGTGTCAAGCATGAATGAACAAGAATGAAGCAAGAACATGGCGGTAGCGACGCGCAGAAAATTGTTTTGTAGATGGACGCCTGACAACGTGGCCACGGCTTCTCAGGTGAGCTGCGTCGTGTATTCTTCTAATGGCGGGTATCTTGCGAGTGGATCTTTGGATGGCACGGCCGGATGCTTGGAGAGTCAACTAGTGGAAAAGGCCGCACAGGCCAATCAGATGGATTGAGCAATTCTTTCAGCAATCATAGACACGAAGGGGTGACGCTGGGGTGCAAAGAATCTCGAAACTTCAGATGGGTCTGTTTGCCTGTCGCAAACTCCATCAAACTCAGGTGCGCGTTTGGAATCTGCAGGTGCATGTCGCTTCTGTCGCTTCTAGACTCGTCTTTGGTCAGCTTTATTTAAGATGTTTCCAAGCGTGCTAGACTGCTTTGGTTTGGCCTAGTGGGCGCAGATGCTGGAAGCTCTGTTGGAAGGAATATCGATGCAGAACGTGGCTCCAAAATTGTACTGATTGAGATGCGGTGCTCCCCGCTGCCGCTTTGGTTCAGTTGAGGCACTTGTGCAGGCTTCGCTTGAGGTCAGCTCCAGTCTTTCAAATTTGATTCAGTCAGACTCAGCCAGTTCCAGTCTTCGATTCTCGCAACTTCTTTTCTCACTTCTTGTGGCTCCCCTTCACTTCTCCTTTGGCTTCTCGTCCCTGTGCTTCGCTTAGTTTCTGTGTGCGCTTCATGAGCCTTAGTTGTCTTTACATGCGCATCACATTGATTTGGTTGGCAAGTTGGCAACTGTAAGCTGCAATCCTGCGCCATGTTCTGCTGCTGCAGTACAGAGGAAGAGGCCGGACCTCTGTGGTTAATGGTTGGCATTAATTTCGCGTTTTAGCCATTCTTCAGGTTGGATAACGTTTGAGTAGTCAGGGTTGGCTGCAAAAGGGTCGGCTGCAAACGGGTCTTCTGCAAAGAATTAAGCATCAGAAAGCAAAAAAAAGCAAATCAAATAAATTCAGGTGCTATCCCCAACAGCTTGGCAGCTTCTGAGTTTTTGCCATAGAAATGGCTTATGCCCAAAAAATTTAAGCGCTTATGCCACAAAAATTAAGTGCTTATGCCATTAAAAACCTCGGGGCCCTTCTCGGAATTTCACGAAGCATCTGCACCAGAACCCTCCGGAACCTCACAAGGTATCTGCACCGGAACCCTCCGCAACTTCACCAAGCATCTTCTCCGCCGCAACCCTCCGGAACCTCACAAGGTCTCTGCACTGGAACCTTCCGGAACTTCACAAGGTATCTGCCCCGGAACCCTACGGAACCTCACCACGCATCTTCACCTAGACCCTTCGGAACTTCAAGTGATCATGCAGGGAGACAAGGCAGCAGCGGCAGCCAAGACAGCGATCACGCAGGGAGACATGGCTGGGAGACGACGCAGCAGTGCATGAAGGGAGACAAAGCAGGGGCAGCGAAGGCAGCGATCATGAAGGGAGACAAGGCTGGGCAGCACGGGCAGCGAAAGCTGCAGTCATGCAGGGAGACAGGCCTGGGAGACAAGGCAGCAAGGGCGGCGAAAGCAGCGATCATGAAGGGAGACAGAAGGTTGGGAGACAAGGCGGCAAGGTAGTTTTTGGGAGACAAGGGGGCAAGGGCAGCAAAGGCCGGATCTGGAAGGAAGGGCAGCGAAAGCAGCGACCATGAAGGGAGAGAAGGTTGGCAAGCAAGGCAGCATGCGCTTGGCGACCTGAATCCTTTACATACGCGAAGTAAGACCCTCTATTGTATGTAGCTGACGCTATCGGGGGAAAAAGGCAACTTTGTATTTTTCCATTCCTCAAAACATGAAATATGTATTTTTGTATTCTGGTTGCTTCGCGACGAGCACCATGCGCACCCCGTTTGTATGAAAGACTACGGGCTGGGAGCGGGAAGGGAAATTGAAATTGCGCGGGTCAGGGCGCCTTTTCGAAGTTGAGGAACATGGTGGTTGGGGATGCGGGGTGAAGAACGCATGCCTATTTGGCCCAACCTAAGCCGACTGCGGCCAAACTTGGCCGTCCTTGGCCTCAAATTCGCTAACTTGTGCCGTAATCTGACATATATATATATTGATTGATTGATTGAAAGTAGCGAGGTAGTATAAACACTCATAATTACTGTTTGGGCCAAACTGACCCAAAACTGTGGCTAAAGGGACGGTAAAACCACCGGCAGAAGAGCTGGCGCAACTCAAGAAACCCGATTTCTTTGGTTTTGTGGCCGGCAAACTTAGCGGCAGAACCTGTGGTTAACTCTGTGGGAACGAAAAGCCATGGCATTTGTGCCGGCAAGTCGTATGGCA
>Ga0126342_10013771_pt1 | contig 14298 bp, 10 predicted proteins | sample Cyp1metagenome_FD_92528 | JGI IMG/M metagenome (GOLD analysis project Ga0126342, IMG submission 92528) | Coral microbial communities from Lord Howe Island, Old Settlement Bay, Australia - Cyphastrea 1 metagenome | ecosystem: Host-associated > Invertebrates > Cnidaria > Coral ...
ATATTCGATTATATCATATCATATTATATTATATTATATTTATAATTATATTATACTGATATTCATATTTCTATTTATATTATAACATTATATTATATTTAATTTTATTTATATCATATTGATATTGATATTTATATTTAAATTATGTTATATTATATTATGTTTTATTATATTATATGTGTTATATTATATTATATTATATTATATTATATTATGTTATGTTATATTATATTATGTCTATATATATATTATACATATTGAAACCCATGGTTGTGGGGATTCCCCATTTGAGGAAACACCCATATCTCCCCATGGAAAAAGCATTGATCAAATCGCCATCTCCACTGTTGACTTCAATGATCCCAAGAATCCCCAAAAAGATCGAAAAAAAAAATCTCTCAGTAAAATCCTAATTGATAAATTCTTCAGCGTTGCATCTTGGGGGATCACCGGGATGACGATTTTATCACCGCATCATTCGCTGTCCCAGCGACTTGGTGTGCTTCTTGTAGCCTCGATTCCCAGGTCCACCGTGACCACCCACCACGCGAATCACTCGCCGATCCACCAAGTGCCTGGTCCAGGCGACTGAGTTCACCGTAAACATATGTAAACATGCAAAAAAGAAATGATGGAAACCAAGTCAATGTAGGAAAAACAACTCGAAAATCAAGAAAAACACGGAAAACCCCATGTTTTTGGAAGTTTTGGAAAAGGAAAATGATGCTACATTCATGCATTCATGGTGGCTTTTCTCAATCTTGATCATCCTTTCTGGGCATTTTGGGGTTTAACGAGGTCATCATGGCGAAGATTCCATGAAATCCACAGTGCTCGGAACTGGACGATGCTGTACTACTGGGTGTGCCCGGCCAATCTGCGGCTCGGGGTCTTGAGGCGTTGGAAAAAGTCTCGGAACTCAGAAAAGTCTGGAAACTATCAAGAGAATCGCTGTCGTTGAAGAAATTGGGTGAAAACTTCGCCATGAAACCATTGTACCAAACCCTTGTACCTGCTTGGTGGGTGGTTAAGCATGTCTGAGCAACATGAACAGGGATATCATACATCAGCAAAAAGCACGTCTGGATGTGAACAAAGTTCAAACTACAATAGACTATATATACAACTGTAAATCGGAGATGCACCCAGCTTGTCAGTTTTCTAAATATGTCGGGTCACTGAAAAACTAGTCTGTCGTTTGTGGATTGAGATATTTATTGCTGACTACCCAAGTATTGTTAATCGAAACCAACATCCAATTGCGGTTGCCATCCCCATGTTCTATCTACCAGCCAGTGCCTGTAACTCAATAGGCCCTCTGGTGATCAAACATGGTGTGAAACTAGCGAACTAGATGCTTTGTCGCTGGGAAAATCAACGGGAAATTGTCCATCGCTATATTTGACCAGTGGCAAGCTAAGTGCAGTCAATAGCTAGTTCTCCCCAGCATTCATGGTTTGCAAACGCGATTGGCTGCTGGGTTTTACTATCATTGAACCCTCCTGGCAAATATGAGTCAAAAAGCATATCATCACAAGTAGGATGCACCGATGACATATATGAATGAAACCACCCACCACTTGTAGGTTCTAATGGTGATATCTCCACACTTGCCCTCTAGTAAACCATTAGATAGATCTTAAGCAAAATCCACCGTTTGTTAGCTTCTTCACTGTTCTTGTTGCGAAAAATAATGGAATTCCGTGTATGTCCACACCTTTGCCCTATGGTTTTCCAAGTAAAACCGGGCTGATGGGTTTTTTCTGGTGTCGGCACCAAGGCACCTGGAAAATTGGAGCCCTTCGCCCTTATCCACCAGGCTAGCAGCCCAACGCCCCGAAACATAGCCTGCAGGGTTTGCGGGCAAAGATGGGAGTTGAAAACTCGCAAGAATCTGGGACCATCCAACTTATGGGAGTTGTTTTCGATGATGGATATAAATGTCCAAAATGGGGGATATATGGTCGTTTGAACAGGCTTTTTTCATGATGCATTTTTGGCATCAGGAAAAAAAAACTGGGGTACTCCATTTTCAGACAAAGCCACATAGTCACATAGGGGTGTAACATGATTTAACCATATTTAACCAATGAAAATCACCTTGTCCAGAACCACATGGTTGGTGCAGGAGCTATGACACATCTCGGGACCTGGGGACCTGGGGACCTGTCATATGTTGTTTTCCCAGACCTTGGTCAATCCAAGTATGCCATGGTCCAAACATGGAAAAAGGTTATGACCATCCCCAAAAAAAAAGGGAATACAAACATAATGGGTTTATATAATGATGTATAAAGCATAAAGTATAATGTTATAATGTGTATGTAAATCTCTGTGAATGGATTGATGACCATCCTCATGGGCAAATGACCCTTTTTTGTTTTGGCCATGGCACATTTGGCATTGCCTCCTGAACAATGTCCTCATCAGTTGGGATACCCTCTTGCTATGACTAACAGTTTGCTATGGAAGCCACGGCCCATTTAGAGATGATAAACATCATGATTTACCTATTAAACATTATTTAGAGATGATAATAAACACAATGACATAATGATTTACCCATTAAACATTATGATTTTCCAGTTCGCGTACTTTAACTTCCCAGAGGGTAATTCTCAAAGTTCACGACGATCCTTCCAGCAGCTCCTCAGCTCATCCGCCCTCTTTTTTGAAGACCCCGACGCGCGCTGCTCTCCCCGTCAGGTGGAAAAGATCGTCCAAGTTACATGTGCCCTGGTCTTTTCATGTTGAGAGGTGTATGATATGGTGAAAAAAATATATAGTATCATAGTGTCAAATATATATATATTATCTATATTATGTATATTATACTGTAGATATATAATAATATATATATAATACATATATAGTATATAAAATATCTATAATATATAGTATATAGTATATAATATATATATATAATATAATATACATATAATATAATATATATATATATAATATATAATGCATACAATATATAGTATATTATATTATATATAATATATTATATATATTATATATTATATATATAATATATATAATATATAATGCATACAATATATAATATATAATGTATACAATATATAATATCATGTATATAATATAATATATAATAGATATAAGGTTATATAAAATGTAATATTATATATATATATTATATATATATAGTTTGTTGTATGTTTTCGTGTTCAAAAAATGAGGGATACGGGACACCGCAAAATTAGGAAAGCCTTATAATGGGTATATGATGGTACATGACGTTCCATTCATGGATTGATGACCATCACCCAATGATGATAAGTTACCCCAAGTTTTGACAATGGCACATATAGTTGTTGTGTTTCAAAAAAGTGGCTCAAAATTGCAAATGCAATTTACCAAAGGATTTTGCGGTTAAGGGGACCAAAAAACCATCCTGTGCCAAAATCAAACATCAAGAATCTCAGGCAAATCGGCAAGGAGGATGCATTTCCCCAAAAGTTGACTATCCTAATTACAGATCTTGGAAGTGACTGGGGGAGCTCGAGTTTTCAAATGTTGAAGCTTTAAAAAAGTGAGACTTGGTCCATCATCTCATTTTGCAAAGCCTTTCTGATGGCTGTGACACTTGGGCGGTAGAGCACACCACGGATGCCAAATGTTCCTAACCCCACCGCACCACGATTCGTGGAAGACGGTTTGAACTATCGAAGAATCACGTGCCGCGGGGATCCATCGCCGGTTCAGAAAGCTGGGGCTTTGGCAACCTCCAAAATGTCGTTCAGGAAACACTCACTGTGACTTCCTGAGGATTAAATACTGGAGTTGCCACATGAGGTCTCTTTCTCAACAATTTCCTACATCAAAACTGAATAAACATGGTCCTTCCAAGACTTCCATCTGCGTCCATCTGGTTGTGTTCAACATCGGTCGAAACCTCGATCCGAAATCCCGGTTTCACTTCGGTCAAAGCTCCGAGGGAGGATTGGAGCCGGTGTTCAGATCGAAGAAGTTCCAGGGCTGCAGGGAGAAGGACACACCAAAGTTGGAGACCAATGGAATGTCTTCCTGTCGCACGATGTGTTCCTGGATGGCTGCCCAGTGATGATCTGTATGTCGCTACGAGATTGGATGAGCGCAAATCCCTATGTTACTTTCGAACGAGGTATACCCTCTGGTAATTTAACACAACTATGGAAAATCACCATTTTTAATGGGAAAACTCACTATAAATGGCCATTTTCAATAGCTATGTTAGTCATTACCAGAGGGTAATAGATCATGAAAATGCATTCAAGACTTCAGAAAATGGCTGTTTGGGAGGGCGACTATGGTGATTCTGTGAAGTTAGTTTGCAAATCTGCAAATCTCCACCAATTCAGAGTTTTGGGTCAATTCCTTGGGACCCATGCCATGAAATACAGCTTGGTTGATCGGTATCTTTATAAGACAGGTTTTATAATTATATATCCCTGATAAACCAGGTAATGTCACCAGCTATTTTACAAAAAAAAACACAAATCAACCATCAACTAACGATATCATGTATCAATTCCATCCCATTCTTCGGGTTGCAAATTGATGGTTGAATCCAAAGATATCATAACCTACCGCTGAATCCCAATGTTTCACGGTGACATATCCCTATCAAACATGTTCCATGGTTAACATGACATACACCAGCCATTTTTGCCGCTGAACTCCATAAATGTGTGGTTTCAATGAGGCTACCCCAATAGCTGGCTGGTTTATAGTGGAAAATCCCCTGTTTTTTATGGATGATTTGGGGGTACCCCATTGATGGAACCCAAATCTGTGGTTCTCAGCCGGCGAAGCCGTCGTCGGATCCTTGTTGAGGCCGATCCAAGCGACCAGATCCTCATCCATCAAAGACTCCTGGGGGACATGTCAGGTCAACACAGATCTTTATCCTTGGAATACATTCAGAAATATAGTGTGCCATAGTTTATGTATACATATATATATATATATATATATATATATTCACATATTATATATTATCAACACATACGTAGCCAGAATATGCATATATATATATGTATAATATATATATGTGTGTGTGGCTGAATTGCATGTGTATATATACTATATAGCAACACATATTTATATCACTGAAAAAACCAATATAGTTGTTGAAAAGTTGGAAGTCTGGAAATTATGGAGAAAACGTCATCTATACCATCTTGGAAATACGTTTCTATCTGGGAGTTCCTTTCTATATAGACCATAGTAATCCCCAAAGAAACAGAATTGGGTAAAAACCTGTTCGATCTTTTCGGGGGGTACTATATATATATATACATACCGGGTTCGTATCATACATACGACTATCATTGTGTATTGCAATGTATTGTATGATGTGCATGTGTGTATTGTGTATTACATATGTGCATTGCGCATCATACGTACATTATACTTATACTATATGATATTATGTGTATAGATATTGTACATTCTACATATATACATATATCATATATACAATTTATATAGTTACATTTTACAATGAAATACATACATGTCATTGATTGAAAATTATATATAGATTAGTTTCCTATTGACCATGGAAAGGTTCATGGATCTATTTGTAGATGATTTGCCCACCAAAAAAATGCGGAGTTTGTCCATTGCCATGCTCCTTCACCGTGTGCCCAAACGTGGGTTTTAACAGAAACCTATGCATCGCCCAACATAGACACAGAATATCACAGAATACCCCGCTGCGATCCTGTGGAGCCAGGTATCCCAGCTGTGAACCTTCCCATCAACCAATTCTGCGATAGCAGCTATGTAACTTTCACAAAGTTTTTAGCAGTTCAGCATATTTCGCTTCCTTTGGATTTTGGAAGTTGAGGCGTTCCCACTGCGAAACATAAATTAAATGCACCATCCAAAAACTGTGTCACGAAAGAAAGCTCCAAATCTCACAGCCCGCTGCGACCAGGCGCATTGTTGGACAAGAAGACATCTAAATCTTGAGCATATGGGCCACTCAAAGGCTGAAGACCATCAAAATTCCTCAGGCAGTCTTTTCTGGATCAAGTTTCAGATTCCTCTAAGCTGTGTAAGGTCTAAGCAGCAAAGGGTGCGATCTATGTAAGTCCAATAAGTGAATCTCCAAGCAAATTTATGGCCTCATGATGAAACCAGGCCATTTGGATGAGATATGGATGTGGCTGAACAAACAAATATTCTATACCAAACATTACAAAATGTGGCTTCTCCAATAGTCAGGAATATGCATGGCTGTGCACCAAGTAGTCCAGAAAACCTGAGATTTTGCTCACAACAATTGGATACAATTGGGGCATTATCTCTGTAAACGAGTATATTCGCAAAAATTTAAGGTTGGCAGCGTCAAGGAACATCTGTCAATGCTATTGGTCGTTGAGGACTTATATAGCGCCCCCGTTTCGGCATTTGTGGAGCGGGCGTAAACGCCAATCCCAAAAACAAATCGCCCCACGTTTTAACACATCGAAAAATGATCGGATCCCATCCTACAAGGCGATAGGATTAAGCTTGGGATCCCAGAAAAATTCAGACCTCAAATCCTCAAAATCCCAAGGCTTTCTCCGAGTTTCACATAGGGTGAGGATGGCCGGTACTCGTTGTCCTGAGACCAAGGATCCCACATCGCAACTTGAGCCATCGAATGCAGTGGCCAAGATGTTTTTTTGTCGAGATGAAAGAAGGCTTTCCAGTTGTCCACTTGTAAAATGATATAAGATCATGTAAGTCCGAAAGTGGCAGAAAAACGGAAGCAATAAGATGTGCCCCTGCCCACAATTTGTGTCGGAATCCAAAGTGTTCCTTGGCCGAAGATCTCATAAGCAGCCTGCTTGATTACGTAGAAGTTCCCATGTTGGATCCGTCCTCAATCCCCATGAAAATCATGAAATTAAGTTGATATTACAGTAGTTGGTACAATCAAGTGGGGATGGGTCAAAACCCTGGTACCTAGTGAACCCCAAAATAGCTGGTAAATGGATGTTCATCCCACTAAAAATGTATCTATAGGTATTGACCCATACCCAAGTGACAGTCACTATCAACACTCTCTATCCTACTTTTTGACGCTGATGCATCAAGTTTGCTTCCCCCATCGGTTCCCCCTGTCCTGATACTTGGTTACAGCCAGGTGATACTTCGTCCACGGCATGGCCTGCGCCGAGGACTCGAGGACCGAAGGAGAATTGGAATTTGGGGAATAAATTGGTAATGGGAACTACCCATTAAAAATAGTGATTTTCCATAGTTATGTAAACGTTTACCAGAGGGTAATGAGCAACCTCTTTCTCTGGATGAAAAGCCGGCGACAATGACCCGACCAAAATGTCGAAATCACCAATAATAGCAACCTAATCATTAGGCATGTCCAAAATTTGAGGAACCAAAAGAACATGAAAGTTGACAATTTTGAGGAAACCAATTTTCGTTCAGGATTCTTGACAAAAGCATGTCCAAAGCATCGGGTCTTTGAGTAGGAACCAATCAATAGGAGTCGGTACAGCCAACCATCAAACAGAGATATTTAAGAGTCACGGATTTCAGGAGTATCACCAGTCACAAATATGCAACAAGATCAACAAGCAATGCAGGATATGAAAGTTCTCCTATGTTATAGCTGTGACGGTTTCTTCAAAATACTGGAAAATTCCCATAAAATTCCCATGTTTGGGCCGAGCAAGGACTTCACCCACCATGGCCAGTCATGGCCAGATTCCAGGCCTTGACGAAGGGATGCTCTGGGGAATGCACTTGGGCCGTGGAGAAGGACAGCAGCTCGATGCGATAGCCGCGAGGGTTCCTTGGAGGATCGTATCAAACACCATGCGTTCAAAGCGTCACTCATCAATGCTGTGGCTATATATCTGGAAGAAACATATCAAAAACGACAAAAATGCCAAGACAAAATTAAGACTTTAAGTGCCAACCACATGTTTCTTGTCATTTGTGTTGTCTTAACCATCCAATTTTCGGCTTCCAGTTTTGACGCACAACCACATCCTCCAGAATTGGATGAGAGGAAAATTTATGGTTGAACCCCGTCGATTTAGTGAAAAAAAACATGATTTCCTGTGAACACTTCAGCCCAAACCACTCCAATATCTGAACAGAATGGCTGCTTCAACCCAGTTCCTACCCGCAGTCGAGCGTCTTCCATGCTCCACTGGACACGGAGCTATTGCGATTCACGATGGCCTGGGGTGCCCGGTAGGGCTGTTCAACTGAGGTTGGTCAAAAGTGGTGGATACGCTGTGTTTACACTGAGAATGATGATTCGGATTTAGGGGTGCCCCTTTTTCAGACAAACCCAGGTCAACATAGCTAAAATGATTGTATGTCATCTCCAACGTGGCTCTAAAGCAAAAATCTTGCAAGCCCCTTGTGAATTCACATCAAAGTAGCTGGCAAAAAAGATTGCAAATGGATCTTGATCCTCCTTTCATCTGGAAAATCCATGAAAATCCTAGGTTTTGATTTGATGGATCCCCATATGAGCCACTGATCAATTTGGAAAACCTCCCGTGGCTACACTGGAATTCCTTGTCAGTGGATGGATGTAAGGGAAAATGTTTACAGGAAGGTCTTTCCCAGTAAATATAGGCGGGTTCAACGGGAAACGGTCCTACTGGTATCACCTACTAGGTAGACAAATAGGATACTATCCTATCATTAATATATATATATCTATGTACAATGGATGTCCATCTCAATTCATCTCAATTCCCCGTAAGAGCCCCCAACCAGAGGAAATCTCCCATGCCTCACCCATGCCTGGATTTTCCCCGGACATGTCTTGTTGCCAGAAGCTTCACATGTCTGCTCGCTGGGAAATCCCCTCTAAATGGAAGTTTTAAAGGGAAAATCATCTATAAATGGTGCTGTTTTCCATTGAACGATCCCCTGGAAGAGCGCACAAAATTCCATTCAACTATCGGGCTGGAAAATCTGATGGCGTGATACCCTTCCTATGGAGTGCTTGTATAACCCAGAAGGCAATTACTTGGATCCAATATGGTTTTATGGTTTTTCGTGTGCATAGGTCACCTCACCCCCATTTCAGGGTGTTTCCCAATTGGGCTACCTTCTTTTGCCATGTGTTTCGCTATTACCAATAACTTGGATCATGTGTTTGCGCTGGTTTAAGCAACATTACATATCCCATTGTATCCCATTATGTGTGTATATATATACATATACATATTACATACATATCATATACATATCATATACATATTACATACATATCATATACATATCATATACATGTTATATATATGTATTATATATATATGTATATATATAATTATATATTATATACGTGCGTGTGTGTGTGTGTCATATCCCGATGAAATTGTTGGTTGAATACTATAGTTACTATACTCTTCACCCATTCATTACAGTACCATTTACGATGACCGGTGAAACAGGCGCCAGGCGACCCAGGCTTTTGGCACCCGCGTGTCCGCCACAAAGGTCGAATTGGCACCTGGGACTGTCACAGGACTCGAGTCAGGGAGGATTTTTCATGGGAAAACCCGAATGGGAAAATCATGGGATTTCATGGGATTTCAGAGTGGTTTATAACATTTTATAACGGTGAATCATTGTTTAATAGATACCTAATGAGATATTTCATGGGTTGAATGATATACCGGTAATAAACATGGGAAATCCTCGAGCTCAATGGAGCTTTGTAGCGAAAATCATCGGGGAGATGTTCGATTTTTCCTCACGGATTCCAGGCCTTCCCGGTCCACATAGTGGTGCTGCAAGATCTTGGTGGGGAAACCTGAGATGCAACGGGTGGAGGGTAGGTGAATCTTGAATGTCTTGAGTGTTGAATCCAACAAACCCGAAAAAAAGGTGCCAAAACAATGAGATTTGGGTCTTCACTCATGCAGATCCCGAGGAAGTCTCAATGGCAGCTACATGCAGCTACTGTACGAACAAGACCAAAAGGCAATAGGGGAGGACACCCACCTCATTTAGCTGTCCGTTTCACCTCTAGTCATCTGGGGGGCAGTTGACAATTTGACTATTAGAAACCCAAAAATAATAGAAAAGTAAATCATCACATTTTTTGTAGGATGTTATTTTTTTGGGGGGGTGGTCACTTTGGAATATAAACCCTCACCAAATCATGAGCTGGAGACGTTGCTCCTGTCCATCCGCCTTCCAGTTCACTCCAAGACCTGCGCTCAGAAGCTGCTTGAGGATGGGGAGAGGGGAATCGCAAGACTCCTATGAAATAAGCGTGGAGGCGCAAACCTTGATATGTCCGAACAGAAAAGTAAATCAGGAAAATCAGAAAAAAAACAACATAAAAAAAAAAAAAACACGAAGAAAAGAAAAGAAAAACTATATATGTCTAAAAACGGAAAATCAAATAGGTCACATTTTGTTGAGTGAATTCCCATGCTGCCGTCAAGGTTTGGTGCATTCTGCAGTGCCAAGGTCAAGGTCGTGGATTTGGGTATGGATCAAAATTTTAGGCTCTGCCAGCCACATATTTTTGGATATTTTTGGTGCCTTTTGTCTAGCTAAACCTTTTTTTGGGGGGTCGACAAAGGTCGACATCCAATTTCTTGGGGCTTGTACCCTATTCCTGGTGGTTGAATCATCCTAACATTGGGATAGAAATGGGATAGTCATGGATACAATCGGGTACAGTAACCAACATGCTATTCCTGTTCCAGCTACCCAAAGTTTGAGTTGTGCTTTGGCTTCGTTGGCTTCGCTCCCGTTCCCGCAAAACTCTCACCCCTCGTAACGCCGCTAGAGGCACCTGACGACTCGTGTTCACGCACCTCTGTCACGTGCAAGGCGTTCTTTTGCCCTGGTCATGGGGTGATCAGGTCTCCTATGGTTGATCTTCAGCTGGGTAAAGAAACACAACCGCGGCTGTGTTGAAAATGATTGAAACGCTACATAACTACCCTTCACCTCTCGGTTTGCCTATAGTTTGATGGTAAATTCCCATACTTCTGTGGTTCAAATCAGATTCTTTCATGATTAAGGCTCCATGTTGTTGGTTGAACCCCCCATGTTTGCTCGTTTAAATCCCCCAAGTCTTTGTTTCCTACAAGTTCAACTCCCATATTTTAGCAGATCTTGGTGGTGTCTCAAACCCAGCAAATCCCGCCCAACTTAGTGATGTCGAGATGGATACCACTTGCAACAAAATGCTGTACATCTCTCAATTTTTGTGTCTTAATATCCCATTTGTTTAAATGGGTTCAACAAATGGTTGAGCCACGATATTTCCTGGCAGCCAAATCCCCGAATGATGTTTGACTTGACCCCATCTTTTCTCGGATGCCGCTGGTCTCAATCCATCTTTGATACTTGAAATCACCATTTTTTCGTGGTCAAAACCTCCCTGGGGTGTTTGTGATTCACCATTTTGTCGAATGCTTGACCCAAACATTTTATTGATGATATACGTATCCCATTGTCGATCTCACTATATTCCATCATATACCCCAATATACCCTCTGATAAACACACAAACAGCTTTGGAAAATCGCCATATTTTTAGTAGGTAAATCAACGAACGAAATGGGCCATGGCTTCAATAGCAAACTGTTAGTCATTACCAGAGGGCATTTTTTTTAAATAAACATGTTCTATGTCACTATATCTATATATAAATATATATATATATATAGTATTATATATATAGTATTATACATATATATATAATTATACATATATTCCATCACATACCCCAAAAAAAGGATGCCACCTTTGTATGGGTCCCCGTCCTGCCACTTCGATGTCCGCTTTCCAGGCCACGCTGTGCGTGTGGACGATGCCCGCCACGCCGTCACGCACCAGGGTGCTAAAGACTTCCTCGCCCTGTCCAGGGAAGCGGGTCCTGGGAACGTGGCAGGGCACTGGGGCAAAGCATTTGAATGTGAAAAATCATGGGAAAACATTGGATATTTGGGAATATAATTGGGATATACAATATCTGGTATCTGCTGATATTGGATGGAACTAAGCAGCAATCAAACATGGCCAACTGGGAAATCCCTTGTAGGTTTATTGCTGGGAAATCATCAACAAACATGTTGATTTTACTGGTGCATTTTTTTCCATCTGGCGATGAGACAAAACTCTGGTGTAAATGGAGGTTCATCCCCCAAATATGGTGTGTATATTTAGAATATGTGTAAGATGGTAAGATGTGTAAGAGGTTTTGACTCATCCCCATATATCAAGCCAAGTACATGGGAATAGCATCACCATTTTTCATGGTCAAGTCATTTGGACCCCGGAAAAGCCATGGACTCCGCTAAGTCGGTGGTCAGGACCTTGTAGTTACCACCCAGAAAAAACATGATCACTGAGGACAGACCCTGTAAATGGGATGCTTCAATCCTGAAAATGACCAACTCACCCCAGGGCCCCAGCTTTAACAAAAAAACCTCATAGCGATGCGAATGCAGCAAAGGATTTGGGATGGGAAATCAAACAAGGAGAGATAAAAACTGCTGTTCTGCGTCTACGGAATCTTCATTGCGATGGTGAACCCACCTTTTATAGTCATCCTGGAATCCTGGAGGATAATAGATAATATACTTTGAAAATCTATGTTTGGATGCTGACACTGATGGTCCGATTTAACATCGGTTTTATTCAAGTAAAAGATAACTGCTTGGGGGGTGACAGGTCGAGCAGGTGGCTAATCAAAGAATTTCGCGGCGGCCATCGCTGCGACGCTCCGCAGGACTACTGAGCGGTTCGTTCTCTTCGTTCTCCCACATTTTAAAGGGGGTGTTAACTCCTCCAGTCGTCGTAACTGGGATGTAAAACTGGAAGTGTAAAATATCTTATGAACTGGGTGCATATACCATTAAGCAGTAGTGTATTTCTTATGAACTGGGATGCACATCCAAGTAATCAGCACCACAGCAGTTTCAATCCATCCCAAGGAGAATATCAATAGGGGGATCGTTCCTGGAAAACATGTGATATTTGAAACAACTAACCGCCTACCCAAGACTGGTCAAATTTCTTGAAATTATATATATATATACTGTGTATATATAATTGTATATACCATTTTATTTACCTACATACCGTTACATACCCAAAAAAAGGATGGCTTAACATGCCACCTGTAGTCCCTTGGGTACATTGATTTCTTCCCCACCTGCGGTCCCAAGGGAGACTCCAGGGTCCAAGCAGCTCGGGATATCCAGCGAAGCGGGTCTCCACGTTGATTTCACCGTCCTTACGGAACTTCACGTCCATGATGTAATCGTAGTTGCCTCATGTTGAACAAAGAACATCTACCGGAACATAGTGACATAGTGGATAATGGTGGATAACAGTGGATAATAATGGATAATAGTGGATGATAGTGGATGATAGTGGATAATAGTGGATGACAGTGAATGCTTGAAACGGAACATCTACCGGAAAACAGGTTTCTGCATGTTTTTGCCAACACAATTGAAGGGTTTTCTGTAGGTGCTCAATTGAATCTATTCTAGGAATGCTGGAAACCTACCCTGTGGCAGTGAAACCTGGCAACAACCTTGGGTCGTGCAGTCCGTGTTTCAGAAGAATAAAAAGTTATAGGGTGAAAGAAAAGAAACAAACAGTTTCACCCTGCAAAATTCAACAGTTCACTCGCTGGTGCCAAAAAAATGCATGCGTAAAAAATGCATCCCTTGTCTACTGTGCAACTCTTAACTTGTCTTCGCACTTTTTCCCCACATCTTTGTGTGGGGTTCTTGTTTTTGGTTCTGTATCCCGCCGCCTTCTCCTCCTCCTCCCACCGCCTCCCTCACACACCACTTACTCCTCCCGTCATCACACATACAACTTGTCATCACACAATTTGTCATGATGACAACTTGCTCACACACAACTCAACTCACACACAACTTGCTCACATACAACTCAACTCACACAACTTGCTCACACACAACTCAACTCACACACAATTTGCTCACATATCACATACAACATGTCATCACACATACAACTTGTCATCATACAACTTGCTCACACACAACTCAACTCACACACAACTTGCTCACATGCAACTCAACTCACACAACTTGTCATCACACAACTTGCTCTACTCATACATTACTCATACACACACACTCTCACACACACACACGTTTCATCACACAACTTCCTCACACACAACTTGTCCACGCACAACTTGCTCACACACAACTTGTCCTTCGTGACATCCACCTTCGTTTCACGTGGCAGGCGTGGCACTTGGTGACATCCACCTTCGTTTCACGTGGCAGGCGTGGC
>Ga0126342_10013772_pt1 | contig 14298 bp, 13 predicted proteins | sample Cyp1metagenome_FD_92528 | JGI IMG/M metagenome (GOLD analysis project Ga0126342, IMG submission 92528) | Coral microbial communities from Lord Howe Island, Old Settlement Bay, Australia - Cyphastrea 1 metagenome | ecosystem: Host-associated > Invertebrates > Cnidaria > Coral ...
CTGTGTGTAAAAGCTTCTCTGTGGAGTGAAGAAGTGTGGGGAGTGTGAAGAAAGCAATGAGAAGTGTGAAGTGTGGACTGTGACGTGTAAAGTGTGAAGTATGAAGTGTGGAGTCTGAAGAAATCAGTGAGAAGTGTGAAGCGTGGGGTGTGAAGTGTGGAGTGTGAAGTGTGGAGTGAGAAGTGAGAAGTGTGAAGTGTGGAGTGTGAAGTTTGGAGTGCGAAGAGTGAAGAGTGCAGTGTGAAGAGTGCAGTGTGAAGTGTGTAGTGTGGAGTGTGAAGACTGTCAAGTGTGAAGTGTGAAGTGGAGCTTCAAATGTGACATGTGAAACAAGACATCAAGCACGCACGCACGGGCTGGCGCACGCACGGGCTTGGCTGGCGCACGGCGCATGCAAGTTCTATAGATGAGAAAGGTCTTATATATATCTTTAAGGCAACTTCTGCCCCGCCTCGTGCGGGTACTACTGGTAATATATAATAATATATATAATAATATATAATAATATATAATAATATATATATAATAATATATAATAATATATAATAATATATAATAATATAATATATATATATATGTATATACAAGACTCTTGTAAGGCAAAACCAGCACAGTTCTCTCGCCGCTTCTTATCTTTAAGCTCTCTGCTTTTCAGCAGGCCATTCACGCAATTGGCGAGCAAAGTCCTGACAAACTTCTCACCCGGGCTATGATTCTGGTGCCACTGCAATGTGAGTGCTTGTTAACTTGTACTCCTGCACAGTTTACAGTGGAACTGAATGGAACTGAGGGGCCAGTTGTCACTTTCCCCGTCCTGCAAGAACCTCTCAATGGATCTCAGGAGAGCTGGAGGTCGCTGAAGTGCGCTCAGCACATAAATACTGAAGCCTTCGCAGTCAAGAAACAGAAATTGCAAGGTGAGATAACAACGATACAACACCTTACCCGACCTTACCCTAAAGGAGCATTTCAGACTGCTATGGAATGAAAAACAATGAACATTAATATGAACATGCTGCAAAGTGGATTGAGGATGATTGATGCAGGTCGCCTTGAACTCCGAAGGTGTCCTCAAAGCGGCGAGGGACAGAGGTGCTTCAAAATGGAAATCGGACAGGAGCTTGCACCTGTTCCCTTGTTCGCAGTTCAATGATTGTTACCAGCATTACCCAGCCCTGGGGCTATCCATTAAAAGTGCCAAGCTTCGCGGAGGCAGCAGCCCACACTATACCCAAGCTGCTGCTTGGTGCGCAACTCATCATAGAGTGGCTCATACATCATGTCTTCCAGCAAAGACAACAGGACTCTTCTTCGAGCCATATCCTGCAAGAAGTCCATGCAGTCCATGGCTTCATCTTACAATGATGCTGTCTAAAAGAAGATCGGTGTCCAAGCCTTCCTGAAGCCTTTGTTGACTCGCTACATTGACTCTACATCTCTCTACTTTGGCATCTTTGGACGTCTTCTTTTGGCCTTTTGACATGTTTTGACGTGGTTTGACATGTCTTGACATGTCTTGACATGTTTTGACATGTTTTGACATGTTTTGACATGTTTTGACTGGGAATGCAACGTGATGCAATATCCTTGTTCCATGCCCAGCTATCACGCCCAGGGAGCTGGAAATAGATTTCGATCGCGGAGTTGCTTTGTGTGTTGTCGATTGCAGGCTGCAGCCACACCGCAGCAGTTCGAGGATCCAGTTGCACCACATCCCAATCTGGAACATCCACTTTTTCCATGACCAGCTGGTTGGCAAGTGAAGTTTCCACCCATCTGCTTGCTTCATCCTTCGAGGTGTTGCCGGAAATGAGCAACTTGCAGTCCACCTTTTGGTAAAATTCTCCAAGAAAATCGTAGAGCTCCGAGAAAGTACATGTACTCAGCTCTGCCTCCCGCTGCGATGGCTTGGAAACTGTTGGCAACAAAAGGAGCTTTCGAAGTTGCGCGCAATGAACCTAAGGGTGGTCAGGTGCCCCTTCTCTCCGGATCACTTCAGTAGATGTTCCGCTGAAAAGGGTGAGCACGGGGATATTGACTGTACCCCTGTCATTTTGATGCCTTGGTTTTCACATGGTTTGAATGTCCCAAACCAATCTTTAAAACCTTTAATATATTCTATTTAATATTATTTAGTATAATATATAATTAAATGTAACAATATCCTTTAATATATCTTATAAATTCTCATATAATCAATATGCTTTAATCATCCTGCACCTGAGGTTTCAGCCAGGCATTGCGGTAAGTTCGGCAAAGCTCCTCCCACTGTGAATGGAATCGGTCTTGGGCAAAGGACTTTAGCCAAAGTCCTTGGATCATGGTCTCCACCAGTTGCAACAGCTTTTGGCTAAAGCCACCAGCCCTCAAGGACAGACCATAGGAGGTGTCGTTGAAGCTACAATGAAGCTTCGCTTTGGAGGCCGTGTAGAAGGTCTCGTTCAAGCTATCCTGCAGGACATGTAAGGACCACACGACGTGAGTTTCAAGGTTGGTTGTTTCCCTGACTCTTGGATCTTGGGCAAAGACCGCTCAGATGGGGGTTCTTTCTCGTACCATCTTGTGCTGCATAGGAATGCTGTTCTATACTAAGAACTTATACTAACTTATACATACTTATAGTATCTTATAGTAACTCTTCTTCGGACATCCTCTCTTCCCCCCTCTTGGCTGGGACTGTTCCGAACACGAATTGTAAATTACAAGATGAAGGGAACAAAACAGGAAGCAGTTGCTCCGGCTTCTGTGCATGTATTCATAAAATGTCACAAGACAAAGCAATGACGAAACTAGATACAAGTTTGTATACTTTTGGACTGAGTGGCAGATGAGACCATACTCATGTGCTACTCGCAAGGAGGGAGTGGAGAAAAAACTTTTTGAGGAAATGGAATCACAGTGTCTTATCCCTGATGCAGTGACATGCAGAGAAGTGTTCCTGACGGTTAGTGGGCAAAACCTGTGAGTTGGGATAAAGGATTCAGGATGATTCAGTCAGGGCTCCATGTTTAAGATTCTCACTTATAGGTGGCGTCATCTTACCCAGACCCATCCAGAATGGGATGTTCAAGTATTCTGGTGAATCCTGGTAAAAGGCAGCAAATCCAGTGTGTGAGACCTCAAACTCTATTCCAATACCCCAAACTTATAGACTCGTAGACTCGTAGACCTGAAATATCATGAATCGTGTGCAGACATACAAACATTTCTTGGGTGGAAGCGTCAAATGTACAGGTGTTCCTTATCCTTGAACATGTTCTTTTGTATGTTCTGTGGGGCTTCACTCACAAGGCTCTCTGGCAGTTGTCAAGCTTGGTGATATGTTTATCTGGAGCGGTCCTGCAAGCAAGCCGACAAGAGCTCCAGTAACACTTCTTTACGCACATTGCTGCTGTCAAAAACACAGTGGGGAGAAGTGATCCCCAAGCTCAACAGACTTCTTGGCTGCGAAAATCGCAAACCACATGGCAAATGCCAAAGCTTCGGACCTTCATAGCGCAACTTGTTTCAGTTTCACAGGACAAAGAACAAATTATATATATATATAGTTGGGGAGACAATGGTGCAAAATCCCAAATTTATCCCCAGACCCTTTGATGAACCCCTCTTGGAAAAAATTGATTGGCTCTAAAACTACGTCTTTGACATTTCTGCTTGACTAGCAGAGGCTTTTGAGATATTTTGGGTACTCCGTGTTCTGCATGAAACCTAAACTGTCGAGGGCCTCCAGCTGTCCCAACAAAATCAAAGGGACACCCAGCATAGAAATATCTGCTCTTAGGATCCGTTACAAGTATTCACAAAAAAATGTCAGACTAGGGGTGCCTTCAACATGAGAATCGTTGGAAAAATTGGAATGATCAGATTCTTCTTGGCAGTGCCCCAGGGAAATTTGAACTCAAAGTGATTGAAGTGGTACCCATGGAATCAAAAGGCTCGCCTTCTGTCTCATTCTTCAGCAAGCAAGGGGTGGGTAGAAGCCTGCCACTCATCACAGGAAATCCTGCAACTGTGGATGGTGGAAGATCCGAAGATAGCTCGTCCACTGGCGCAACTTCTTGGGAGATTGTAAAGTCCGTAGCGATGAATTTGTTTGGAGATGGGACGTGCAGAGCTGGCAACTGGGCAGATTCCCATTCCTCCAGTAGCGTCTCTTCAATGGTTGATACCCAGAATTCTGTCCCAAATCGGCTCTCGACTTGCGGCTCACTTTGATCAAACAAATTATCCAACACGCTGGGCCCCACATCCGATCGTTTCTCTGATTCCTCCGTCGCTTCGGATCCAGAGGTGTCGTCCGCCACACCTGCAATGACGAGGTTGATGCAAGGCTCCCAAAAGGGCAAACACATGGCGTCCGACGGGCGATGCATATTTAGGATTATTTAGGGGTCCTTTGTCAAGGATTTTAGAGCACTGCTCAAGTTCACTCTCCATGCTGCCGATTGAACTTGATATTCCGGGAAAAGAAACTCATCGGTGTCAAGGTTCATTTGATGGCTGAAAGCATTCAAAAATCAAGTCAGGCAGGCGAAGTGTCAAGAGTCGGTTGTGACATTCTACTCTCAAGGCCTGCTCTGCCATAGCTGCTACTCATCAGCATAAAGAAGCATTTGCGCGGAGTCATATCATCAAGCAGCGATCTCAGCTGCCGCTGTAGATCAAAGCATCACGTGAAACATCATGCTGAATCATCTTTGACCCCCTTGGAAATCCCTTGAAACAATGCTGGTGATTGTTGAGTTCAAGACTTGTTCCTGGTGTCAACTTGGTGAACTTATTGCTGCCGGGTGGCCTGACTAGATCCTCTCGAAATTCTGTGTACATCCATGGTGCCGTCAGCAAATGCTGCGGCTCATGGTGATATATCGGCAGCATGCGTTCCTCACAGATCTTAGAGGTCGTCAAACACGATTATATAAAGTGCATTCTTCTAGTTACATTCGTAGCTCTGTTGTATTGAACACTACCACCTATCAGCAAAATGTGTTTCCGTTGCACAAACTGTCAGTAAGCCATGCCGCACTCAAGTCAATGACCAAATCAGATGGATCCTGCGATCACACAAAATTGCTCGGGCAGTGCAAATACTTTGAGACGCTTACATAAATTAAATGAAGGGATTTCCGAATGAAGAACAAACAGTTCTTGCACGTCTTTGCCAATGTTTTGAACACAGCCCTGGTGTACTGCCCACGGTCCTTCTCCTGCATGAACTGAAAACTCATTTGTGCAATTTGTTTCCTCTCTTCGTGAAGGTACGCAGGCAAACCGCCCCGAGGATACTGGCGAAGCATCTCCAAGTATTGGAAAACAGTGCGTGCCACCTGGGTCCAATTGCTGACACCTTTGTCTGTGAGGTCAATCTCCACAGTGAAAATCATGGAATTGCCTCAGGCCGAGAAAACATGACGCCGTATGACACCGTGCATGACTTAATTGGGACATAATCTCGAACTAAGCCATGGTCCATGGTCCACTACATTAATGTGCATATCAAATAACTATATACATATATATATATAATGTCTGGATTATCCATACCCTCTATAGTTAATATTATCTAATCTAGATTACCTATCTATATCATCTATATCATCCAGATTCTCTAACGTGTATGTATATATATATACAATACACACTAATTATATCATATGTAATAGAGGTAGCAATAATATAGACTATGATATATGATAATATAAAATAATACATTATGTGTATAATCTAATATATTATATACTAGAATATATGTGTACCATAATAATAATAGTAATAATAATAATAATTATTATTATATATATAATATGGAGCAACTATGGAGTGCAAAAGATTGTAAGACATTGTAAGACATCGTCTGTCCGTATCCAGGCTGCTGCTGTGGCTGAAGTTGTCCCCACCAGCTCCAGCAGTGAGCTCTGATGCCCAGCCCTCATCCTTGAGGTACGACAAGATAGAGCCGTGTCCCTCATCACCTGCAATTTTTGTTTGGCAAAGCTTGGGTAGTGAAGAGCTGGCAGCCGTGATCATGGAGAAATCAGCAAAGGATCAAAGGATCAAAGGATCAAAGGCAAGTACTCGTGAGTGCCAGAAAACCTGTTGTAAAACAAATGCACACTGTAAATTGCCACATGCCAACTGCCTGCCTATGAGGCTACTGAGGTAACTTTCGGGCTTGCCTTGGGTTGACACATGGAAAAAGAAGATAAGACACGGTAAAAATTGTGATTGTCATTCCAAACTAGCTCGTTTGAGGCATGGCCAGATAAGTATGGGTAGAAACCAATCAGTCCCAGTGCCAACACTGTGCTTCCTTAAGGCAAGGATCTCTGGTAATGCTGCATCTGGGGTGGCAGCTGCCAACTCATCCAAAGAGTATGACCATCACGAATTGGTCGGGCGCGAACAAGTTTGGGCAGCTCCTGGAATTGACAGGAGTTGTCCCGAGTTGTCCCCTTCTCCATCTCCTACCCCTGGAAAATCACAGAGCTGCAGCCGTTCTCCTGCTCTTCCAAGGGCAGTCCATGATGGCTGAAATCCAGCTGCGATGACGGAGATGGTGACACTGCCCCGAAGCTTTTGAACACAGCGCTCTCCAAAGCATCCAGGTCTTCAATACCAAAGATGCAAAGGCGCATTCGGCAAGCCTCAGCAACTCCGGGGATTGATCAAGTACATATTACAGTAATAACTAGAGGGCCATCACTTGTTGGGGGATGAACATCCGTTAGCCATCAGATTTTTCTGTATATATATAATTATATATATATATCATTGTGTGTTGGTGTTCACCAGGGTATGATGGGCTTCCAACCGACATTTAATTGGGCATGGCTGGCCTTGTACTGCTCTGCGAAGAATCTCTGCAGCTCCGAGTGAAGCTCCACACCCTGCGCTGGGGTCATGGGTCATACACGGTATATGGTTTATAGTCATCCATCCCCATAGTGGGAATCTTTGCAGTGGGTACATATATGTGTATATATATATATATTTATATGTAAATAAACCCTATGAATGGATGATCATTCCCCAATCTGAGCATCTTACCCAGGTTTTGACCATGGCGCGTATGATAGTGAGACATAATATTATATAATCCCGTATCCCTTGCATATTAAACACCCCATTCTATGGTGTCCGAAATAGATATGTGTAAATCCCATCATTTAATCCCCAACAAACAACAATACTTTAGTATGTTTTAATGGGAGGGTGTCTAATATGAATGAGAGAAGGGTTCACCATGATGATCTGAGACAAAGGACCAAAGGAACTGTAATCGAGCGTGTGATCAGCTGCCCTGCCTGCTCCTTTGGCTCTTTATCAAGACTTTGCAAATTCCCCCAGCCAAACAGCCTGCGAAGAAAATCTTCTGCACAAGTTTATCATCTACTCTATGAGCAAGGATTGCAGATTGCAAGGATAATTTTTGATAGACACTTAGTCCTTGTCGTGACGTGTTTGTGTCTCTGTGCTGACCTCCACGGATGTCCTGGAGATGCAAAGCTTGCAAATAGGGTCTCCGCTCGAACGCTATCCTTGGATGAAGAGACGTCAGCAAATATCATCGTCAGCGCAGCAATGTGTAAGTCCTTCAAAATCTGTTCAAGTCAACAATCCAACAGAATGCATGTCAGCCTCTGAAATCCAAGTTTCGCTCCTCCTTTTCTTTTGAAATTCCGATTCAATTGCCTGATGATGCCGTAATTGTATCTTCGCTGACTCTTCAAACATGCTTTGGTTGGGGTGACTCAACATGTCAATCGACACCTCGCCTGCAACTCTCTTGAGGATGCGTCTGGCGTGAAGAGCGGCTGATGGAAGATCTGGGAGAACATGTCCAGGGCCTTGTGGAGCGCCTGTTGAAAAATCAAAGGATGTGCAGTGGCTGCAGTGGTGATCATGTGATGTGATGCCGGGCTGCCACAGCTTCGATGTGCTCCCAGCCTTGCAGTTCACATGGAAATAGAAACCTCAAAGCAGTGCGGAAAGAGGGTGTTGACAGGTGAACTTGGCCAACATGGCCGGATATGGCCGGAAGGCAAGATATTTTGAGGCCAAGCATTCAATCAAGTAGCAGCTAAGTAGCACGTGTACTCGCATTCGGTGTAGGCATTGGATTCACCAGCATTTTCTGAAAGGAACTCTTCGAATTCCGCTTCACCGGGATATTTCTTGCTGCCCAGAAAGATCATGTGCTCACCTTGGTCATCAGCCAGCCATCAGCTACCATCAGCTATCATCAGCTCAATTGTGCGGCCATTGCCGAGCGAAAAAATCCTGAGACCGCCACAATAGTGCGCCAAGCCTTGGCACAGACTTGGATCGCTGAACGAACCCACCTGTAGCGATCATACGAGCCAGCGGGCAGCATACTATCAGCATACAGCAAGCACCCCAGCCCAAGGTAAAACAACCTAGACAATAACAACATAATTTCAGAGAATATGTCATTATCTAATATGTTTGGTCAACGTATTTACCAGGTAGTATGTTTTCAAGTGTGTAGTCTAAATACTTATCCATATCATCTATGCTATCTTTTGGAGGGAACCCATTGCATATGTATGTGTGACTTGTCTTTGGAAAAACAAATTGATGTTTATCTCCTGCTTTCCTTTCCGGCCACACTGGTCACACTGTCACGTAGTCCATGTATTCCCAAGTATATATCATCTCATATCATGCCCTGAAATATTCCCCTCAATGGCCCTGATCCCCGTAGCGATTGCGGGCACATTCGGAGATATTGTTGGAGAATTGCTGACGATGTCCCTGCCATGAAAATTGTGACGGTAAGACTCAAGACAAATGCTTGATAAAGAACTATATGACTATATGTGGTTTGTAGAGCAATGCTGGTGGATTGGTGATGAATGCCTAGCCTTTTGCCTGTGATGTTGCTGTGCTGATTTATATATGTGGGCCACGGTCAATATTTAGTATATAGCTCCAAGTCATCAATTTTGAAGAGTGTATTATTGTTTTTCAGGTTTTGGGAATATAGCAAATGTTATCGTTTTTTGAAGAGTGTAATCTTTTTCCAAGCCCCAGCTCAATTTCCAAAAATAAAGATGTCTCTAATACTACTTTCCATTACGCTAAATTTTAGCTGTAGCTCATGTGCTGAATGCTGTCGGGGTATGAGCATGACCTGGGGGGTTGAAGGTAGAAGGGTTCCCGCCTGGACGCAGCATGAACATGCAGCTTTCTGCTTCTTTTGATCCAGATTTGACACCAACAAAGCTTGGATGCCGTTGTTCAATTCAATAAGGCGATAACCTCACTGCACGGGCATCTCAGGTTGTGAAAACAGTTCGTCAGGCATTGTGGAATTACCGCAACTTTGGGGTCCAGTGATGGGGTGTGATATGGCGTGACGATGCCGTGATAATGGTGTGATAGAAGCTATGGGAAGTCACCAACATAGGCTCAACAGCTGACGCAATGGATAGGCTTACGGGAAAAAAAACATCAGGAATTTCACAGTTTCTACCCCAACATTTTGGGGTTTCTACCGTTTTTACATGTTTCTACCCCAATTTTCCAGCAAGTCTGGGACACTTTGACGCCAAGATTCGGTTGTGATCGTTTGGTGACTTCGAAGCATCCAGCGCAGGACCTGGCGTTGGCGACCCCCGCTGCTTCCGGAATCCCGTTTGAAAAATACCAGCGGTTGCTTCAAACCACAAGTAAATGATTGAGAAATGACAGGTAAATGCTTGATATTCATAAATCTGAATAATAATATATAAGACTGATTAATAATGATTAATAATGATTGATAAATGAAAATGATTGCTCGAAACAAGTGTTCAAAGCAAAAACATGTATTATTCCGTATTGTCCCATCTGTCCAACATGTTTGTTCAGCCAAGGTGCACAAATTCCTGACCTCGCGAGCAGTCATAGATGGCATGCACGACCTCGCACTTTGGATAAGCCGCTTCGTAGTTGGAGGAAGGCCAAGCCCAGCTTCATTGCTTTCCACCGCTGGGCCCGTGGGCCATTTTTCAATGATGTCAACATGATGTGTGAGTGTGGACATCATCTATGCGTATCAATAAATATATAATGTATATGATGGTATGCAGCAAATATTTTATCTACAAAGAGAAACACATATATATATATACGTATGTTATATATATACACACGTATATGTGAACATATTTACATGTATGTATATATATAATGATAAGAAATAATAAATAAGAAATAATTAATAATAAATAATAAACGATAAATAATAAACAATAAATAATAGATAATAAATAATAAATAATAAATAACAAATAATAAAATTATAATAAATAATAAAATTATAATAAATAATAATAATAATAGTATGTTCGCTGTAATACAATATGCAACATCATGTGTGTATATAACTGTATGATATGACTATCTAAGATATGCAAGATATGATTATCTAAATATGAGTGTGAGTGTCGTATATACGTCAACAACATAGATGTCTCAATCTCACTGGCAGAGAACAAGGAGTTGTTGGCTGCTCTGGAAAGATGAGGTCACGCTGCAGCCAAAATGTTCCAAAGTACCGGCAGCACCAAGGTGAAGCGTGGGCCAATTGGTTCAGTTCTGCGTCGTATTGCTGAAATCATTGCTGGACATTGCTGGACATGTTATGTTTCAATGACATCCAGCTGTACTGATGACACCCAGGCAAAGCAAATGGCTTGCCCGGCTAGTCATCCAAGACTTGAGGGCCAGGCTTCATATTTCTGAAATCACAAACAGCTAATTTTGAGCCCAGAGGAGCAAAATTCATTGCTAACAACTGCGCAATCCAAGCTCGAGTGAGAAGATTTCAGAGCTGACAAATTGGCTAAGAGTAAAACTTTTAAAACACACTACAAACAGAAATTAGTTGTCTGACTCACCGTGCAAGGTAAACACAGACAGCGAGAGAAGAGAGCCATAATTCACGAACCTCTGCAGTGTCTTGCACATTTTGCACCCAGTGCCAGTGATGCTTCCTGTTGCTGCTGGGCAACTTCGAATTGGTATGAATTCGGTGCAAGCTCCGACACAATGAATTAGGCACAAAACTGTGCATCCTGTACATCTTCACTGCACTTGTGCAACTTCGCCTTCAGAGCGTCCATCTTGGGCTTTCTGGATGATATGCCTTGGTGAGTGCCTGGACCAGCGATGCCACACAGGTTCACTCACTCCAAACCTTCCGCCAGAGACCATCCAAGGCGCCTCCACTTCGCATTGCAGATCCTGCGAAGGCTTCAAGGCTTCAAGTGGTATGCGACCCCTTCAGACTGAACAGCCTTGATGAGATTCCAACTGAGCAGTAGTATATAGATCGAAAGAAACTTGGCACTGGGGAATCGGGTGGCATGAATGATGTATTTGAACGAATATTTATCCCTTCAGCATAAATAAGTATAATTATCTATATACAGTAATGGATGCCTCTAACATATATAATTTGGAATGATCATGGTAGCGTTAAGACTCCACGGGCTTGAAGCGGGAACGGAGCCGGAACGAAGCGGGAGCGCAGCGGGAACGAAGCGGATTCGATGATTTCAATGTTTTTTCGCGGTTTTCCATGGTTTGCTTGCCTGCGGCTTCACTCCCGCTTCACTCCCGATTCACTTCCGCTTTCTTTTTTTGGTGTTTTCTAATTTTTGTTCAGTTTTTCCAGTTGTTTTTGTTTTTTTATTTTTTGGATTTTTGAATATTTTTGTTTGACTTTTTGGATGTTTTTATGTTTTTTTCTGGAATTGTCTCGATTTTTTTTGAACGGATAGCAAATTTTAGGAGTAAATTAACCCTGTTAGGAGTAGCCCAGGATTCTTTCATGAATTTGATCACTCTGTTTTTCTTCATTTTCTTACCCACCGATCTCCTGGTCTGGATCATCTGTTGACAACACCAACTCGTGCCACAATCTGATCACCTCTTTTGATGTTTATAATTTGATGGGATCAAGTCGAGCCATGCTCTGATCACCACTTTTTACATTATTTTTTGATGTCAAATCCAGCCATGCTCTGATCACCAGGCTTGGTCAGTTCTGACCTGGAAAATCCAAAAGTTAAGTTAACGCTACTACGATGATAGCAATATACAATATTATACAAGTAGTTCCGCACAAGGTGGCGGAAGTGTCAAAGATAGGACACTATAGGAGAGGTGAGTTGTTGTGATGCATGGATGGCAGAGCGAACCCACTGATGGACCGAAAAGTGGTTGGAGTGGCTGCAATGGTTGCAGTGGTCACCTCACACACAACTGCTGGATTTAGTGTGGTGTAGCGCAGATGTAGTTCTAGTTGTAGTGTAGTGTAATTAGCGTGGTGCAGTTGCAGTTGTAGTTGTGGTGTGGTGTAATGAGTGTAGTGCAACGTAATGCAATGCAATGTAATGTAGTGTAGTGTAGTGTGCTGTAGTGCTGCGTGCTGTAGTGTTGTGTGCTGTAGTGTTGCGTAGTGTAGTGTAGTGTAGTGTAGTGTAGTGTAGCGGAGTCGAGTCGAGTCGAGTCTAGTCTAGTGTGGTGTAGTGGAGTGCAGTGAAGTGAAGTGTAGTGTAGTGTAATGTAGTGTAGTTGTAGTTGTAGTTGTGGTTGCGGTTGCGGTTGTGGTTGTAGTTGTAGTTGTAGTTGTCGTATGTTGTCGTAGGTTGTCATTGTCATTGTAGTTGTAGTTGTAGTTAGTGTAGTGCAGCGCAGTGCAGTGCAGAGTAGCGTAGCGTAGCGTAGTGTAAGATAGTGTAGCGTAGTGTAATGTAATTATTGTAGTGTAATGTAATCAGTGTAGCGTAGTGTAATGTAGTGTAGTAGTCTTTGTAGTTGTAGCTGTAGTTAGTGTAGGTTAGTGTAGGGTAGTGTAGTGTAGTATAATATAGTGTAGTGTAGTGTAGTGGAATGTAATTAGTGTAGGTTAATGTACAGTAATTTGCGTAGTGTAGTGTAATGTAGTTGTAGTTGTAGTTGGAGTTGTAATTGTAGTTGTAGTGTAGCGTAGGGTAGTGTAGTGTAATTGAGCCTAGTGTAGCGCAGTGTACTGTAATGTAGTTGTAGTTGTAGTTGTAGTGGTAGTTGTAATGTAGCGTAGGGTAGTGTGGTGTAATTGAGTGTAGTGTAGTGCAATGTAGTGTAGTTGTAGTTGCAGTTGCAGTTGTAGTTGTAGTGGTAGTGGAGTGGAGTGTGGTGTAGTGGTGGTTGTAGCTGAAACTGCTACAAAACCCTCACGTTGGGCTCACATTGACGACATCTGAACGTCCAAAAGCGGCGCGAACATGTGTTGCTTTGTACATTTTGACTTGGAAATGTGCCTCGCGCCACAACAGCGTGCACTTTTTCGCATCTCAACTTCTCAAAGTGCTCCGAAGCTGCAGTGCTTTGTAGATTTTGACTTGGAAATGTGCTTCGCACCACAACGGCGTGCAATTTTTCATCTCTCATCTGGCTACATGGCTCCGCACCCTTTCGACCCTCCGGAGCCACAAATCATTGGAAAAACACAGTGTTTCGCGACTCGCGACTTTTCTACCTTTTCGCGCACCTGCATCTTCTTTCTTCTCACTCTTTCTCTTCTCTGATCTTCTCTCTTCTGCTCTTCTCTTCTCTGCATCCCTACCCCTATACAGGGGAGGGCGGGGGGGACAAAACCAACCTGTCGAATTCCACTTTTTTTTGCTTGGAAACCTTGGGATAGTGATCCAACCTCTCAAATGGAATTTTAAAGTAGCATTTCTTAACAAGCCTTAGCTAAGCGCAAGCATGATGATGGCAGCGCGATTTTTGGAGGGATGCGCCTAGCTCCTCCGGAGCTAAGCGCAAGTATTTAATTTTCATCTGCTTGCCACTCACATGGAAGGACGAGGAATTTATATTGATCATTGAGAAAATATGATTGCGAAAATGAAATTTTAAAATGAAATTTCAGTACGACTCCCCCCCTCAAATTTCATTTTTAAGAGGTAGAGATTTCTCTGGGTCTTCCCACCTCTGCTTTTTCCATATGTCCATACTGTCGGAAGTTTGACTTCCAAACTTCCTTCGATAATCACACGTATATAAATAAATATATATATATAATGAATGCTATATATATATAATAGAGATTGATACATACTGTATAATGTGTATATATATATATTACACTTTATGAAATATATTGACAAGAATACAAATCTTGATCGAAGGAAGTTTAGAAGTGAAACTTCCGACAATATGGACAGTTGAAAAGCAGAGGTGAGAAGAGTCAGAAGAGACAAGATCAGAAGAAAGAAGATGCAGATGCGCGAAAAGGTAGGA
>Ga0126342_10013773_pt1 | contig 14297 bp, 9 predicted proteins | sample Cyp1metagenome_FD_92528 | JGI IMG/M metagenome (GOLD analysis project Ga0126342, IMG submission 92528) | Coral microbial communities from Lord Howe Island, Old Settlement Bay, Australia - Cyphastrea 1 metagenome | ecosystem: Host-associated > Invertebrates > Cnidaria > Coral ...
CTCGCTGCTTGAGAAGCAAACGGCCATATGTCTGTCTTGCTGTCCGTCTCCCTCTCTCTCTCTCTACAGTACCCCCCCTCCAATTAGGGGGGTCGGCGGCACCTGGGCGCTAGCCCATTCTATTATATATATATATGTGATTCAACCAAAATCATTGGTCTTGCTTGAGCCAATAGTCCGACTGTGATTTACCTACTTTATGGTGATTCATCGTACAGTAGAAGGGTCTGACAATTGGGTACCGTCCAAACACCATGTTCCCCACGTTTCTAATCGAATGGCCAATATTAGACGCCTAAAACACAAAAACATCAATGTTAGAGCTGGTTGGTGAATAGAGCTAGAGTTTGCTGGAAAAAAAAGATCTCTTTTCGCCATGTTTGATGACACCAGACGGTATCCCGTGTTTCTTGTGACTGGGATAAGTAGGCCGGTGCTTTAAAAGAAATATGGTGACGTCGTTTACTGAGCGCCTTGCACAAACAAGAATTGGCACAGATAATCAAATGCGCCTTTAAGCACTTTGCCATTAAAGTCTAGCTGGTGGTTGGGCCACCTCCTCAAAACAATGCCCGTCATCGGGGATCATCCCCTATTATACAAATAAGGTAGAACATGTGTCAAGATATTTTGAAACCACCAGAAATCATCAGAAATCTATGGCTTTCCACCAATTGATGCCTGGTTTCTGCCCAGATATCGTGTGGAGTTGGTCCAACCCAACAAAAAATGCCATCGTGCATCAAAGACCAAGCGACCAAGGGATATGGCTGCTAAACCCAGTTGGTTGATGATTAGTTCGGGGATTATACTTAATTACCAACAAACTTGGGGGATAATTAATAATCACAATCCATGAGTGGAATCCCATTCTCAACTAACCAGCTTTTGAAGGGACGAAAAAGTGCGAGTTTAGCAGCCAAATACATCCCGTCACATACCCAAAGAGGTGGGTATATGTCGTGCATCATATCTCAAAAATAGGCTAATCCATCCGCATCAACAGATACTTTCCAATTTCCACAAAAAGCGTTTGCTACGGCAAATGGACCATTTATGTACCCGGCCTGGTAAACATACAAAAAGCTATTGAAAATGGTGATTTAGCTCGTGGATTTACCCATTAAAAATTGTGTTTTTCCATATAGTTATGTGGCAACGTTTACCAGAGGGTTTTTTGTTTACCGTGCTTAAAGCTGGGTGGATTTTTTCCAGTTCGCAAAGTGTTCGTCATTACCAGTATCGGGATTCTGCCCAGGTTCTGGCCATCGGTCAGGGAATACTTCACCGAAAAGATTTCCACCTTGAATTTGTTGCTACAACAGTCCACCATCTGCCTGGGACACGGAGAGCTGAAGGTGGCCAAAAAGGGAACCCTTTTGGGGCCTGGTTGATGTTACTCCATTGATATCATTTAGCTAACCAAGTAGACTATGTATCCACGTGGTCTAGATTATTTATGATGTATAGAATGGCCAAAGAAACCTATACAGTTACAGAGTTATATAATGGACAAAACCAACTTAGTAGACGAACATTGTAGACGAACATTGGGGCCCATTTGGGGGGAAGTTCTGCAAAGCAGTGTCAAACCAGAGAATCCACATCAAAAGTGGGTCTTGTGATAGAGATACTTCATGGGATACCCTCCGTTGTCCTCAAACGTCGCTGGCTGGAAAATCCCCGAACTAAACGGATATTACTTTAAAGCTGGGAAAATCGTCAAACGGAATAGTGGATTTACAGCAAACAACGTTTGATTACTGGAAGGTGTGTTTGACAATTTTCTGTTTGAGAAGCTCGTATATGAACAGTTTCCTCAAAGTGTTGCAGTGGAAAAATATTGCAATTCAAGGGTGGTTTACCACTGCAATGTCAAAGATCACCATCGCAAATACGCAGTGCTACATATATACCACCTGTGTAATAGTTGTGTACTTGGTACTACCTGTGTAAATATATATATATGCAAATCTACGAACCAAGAATAGGAGTATCAACTAATAAAATGGATATGGAGCTGGAGGTAAATACATTCTATGTTTTAAGTAATAGGTTGCATGCACCAAAAAAAACTATCAAAACCAATGGGATTACAAGTGAAAACAAATAACAAAAAGGGCTAAACAGTAAACACGAAAGACAAGATGTGTCCAAAGGACTCTGGTCCATATTTTATTTGAGGAGCTATGTTTAAGATCTATAGGAAATTGAGTTTATATTGCTTATTCAGTCAATCCCAAGTCAGACGATTCATAATGTACTGTAGTAGTTTCTCAACTTTAAAATTTCAAGTATAGTGTTTTGAGAATTTCACTTTAAGGCTTTAAGGAAAACACATAAGAAAACTATGGGTTTTATTCAACAAATAAACTATATAGTATTGTTGTAAAATGCAAATATTGCACATATATTTTGTATACAAAATAAAACAAAACCATTGAACAAACACATGAAAACACGGCAAAACACACACCCACATAGCATCCTGCTCTTGAAACAAAACAGATTCAGCTAGTGAACGGCTTACCAACTGAGCGAACATCGCATTTTTTCTTGGTTAAGTCCTCATTTTCATGCATTTTCTCGATGTTTGATATAAGTATCAACCATAATTATTGCAAACACATATGTCACCATTGATCCCCATTGAATCCCTATAGCCTACCCTTTGGTAAACATACAAAAAACTATGAAAAAAAAACACTATTTTTTAATAGGCAAATCAACGAACTTCTATGGCCATTTTCAAGTTCGCAAACTGTTAGTCATTACCAGAGGGTATCCGTATCCCAAGAAATCACCACTGATAATCATTAAATATCATGATTAACCACTGTCATTCATTATCATTGTAAATATATGGTATACAATGCTAACTAATGGTTATATATATATATATGTAGTATATACATGTATATACTGGTATGAATAAACCATTGATCCCCATTGAATCCCTATAAAATCCCATGAAATCATTGTCCCCACGTGCCGACTTCACCGGGCCCCAGGTATCCCAGGTGTGGTGCGTTTGAAACGCACGCGCCGTGGCCGCGGTCGTGTCCGGATTCAGCTGGACTTCGGGGCCGTGGTGCGACTCATCGCCCAAGAGGTCCGTGAAGGCCACACCTCCCGGTCGCCGTTTTTTACGGGATTTCATGGGTATTCATGGTTTTTGTTACCCATAGGATCCATATACCCCAAATGTTAGCATATATACCAGGATCCATGGTGCTGCTATATATGGTAACCATAGTTCCTTTTCCCAGCTAAAATCCTCCATTTAGTTCGGAGATTTGAACAAATTGCCAGATTTGATTGCCAGAGGATATCCCATAGGATCCATGTATGGTATATATGGTGCTCCATGGATCCCATCAATATAGCCCAGTCATGTTAGCATATATACCAGCACCATGGATCCTCTGGGTTATACCTAGTTAATGGGAATTTCATGGGATTTGATAGTGATCTAATTGAGGATTCTATGGATTTGATAGGGATTTCAGTTCGGGGTTCGACATTTATAAAGATTTAACGGGATTTAATGGGGTTTAATTTAAATTTCAATTTATGATTTAAACTAATCATGATGGTTTATGATACTTAAACTGAACTAGTTAACGGGCTTCGCGGCTTCACCCTAGATGGGCCTGGATTAGCTGGTTAGTTTGCCTAGGTTAGTATAACCCGATGATAAATATCCAGTGATACACCTATCATTCCAATATCATACAGGTAGTGTATGGCCCTGAACAATTTCAACTGGGATGAAATAGGATATAACTCCTGCAACTAAGGTGAAAAATGTCACTTGGAAGAGACTATGAGCCAGTTATAAGTGTGAAAAGGGGGGCCGAAAAACACGATAGCTGAGTTGATGCACAGTTCACTTAGTCAAGGTTTGGGTAAACATGGAGGACAGTTCACGAACGTTGCCATTTTTTTTGAGGGCCCACCCTGGGATCCAACCATCATGGGGACTGAATCAAGAAACAATGGCGAATGATATCGAATTATATTTGATTAGTGTTGGCGAATGGTTGGTCAGCAAGTTCACTAGTTGAACTTGATTGTTTCTTCGTGTATAGATGTATATATATATATATTATAGATATGAACTAGACAATGGGGTGTCTTAATGAACAAGCATAGCTGAAAGGGGAACTTACCTTGTAAAAGCCAGCTCACCCCGCTTACTGCTGGACATTGCCCCCACCCTACTTACACTTAAGGTTATAAGCTACTTCACACTGGGGTGGTTTACCAATTCATTTTGTTTTTGTGCGGGTAATCACCAGATAGTATGACTGTTACATATATCATATATATATATATATGTATGTGAATACACAAAGCTATGTATATATATATACACACATACACATAGCTATGTATATATATATATATGCATAGCTATATAGGATTAGGTGTATACATATATATATATACATGTATGTATATATATATACATATCATGTATACAAATATATGTGTTTACGACATATTCCACTTGTATGGGTTGTATACGGGCTATAAACCACTTACTACCTGGGTGCAGTTCCATGTGACCAAGAAAAATGGTGAAATATGGGGAAACATGGCCCTTTGGTCAGCCAAAATTTACGAAGAAAAACATGGTTTAGTATCGGCCCCAGTGTCACTTTTCACCCCCAAAAGGAGTATATATGATCGTCGGATGAGACTAAAAAGGGGAAACAGTGGAAAAACATGTGTTCAAATTCTTGGATTCTCCCAAGAAAGCAGAGGGGGCATTTCAGCAGATGAACCCAAGCAGTACAACCAACACATATTGTTTTTTACGGAGTATTCAGAGATTCATGGATAATATAATTCCCTCACGGTAGACCTAAGGAGTTTTCCTTGAATCGATGGGGTCAGACTGGATATATTTTCTCACATTCCCCATATTTCTGTGGCTGAAAACCCCCCTGATGATCCCACAACTTGCACTAATTGACGATTACTTCGATATCTTACTTCATGACTATTTCGATATATCAAAAAACTGGAGAATACATGAATACACTGACATGCATTCCGCTGTTCCTATCTTTTCCCCTTAAAATGTGCGCAGAAAAAACTACAGCCTTCCCGCCTTTCAGTGAGGTGCCCGTGCGCAGTAGCATGGCTGCCAGCTTGGGGCTATGGTCCTCCAGTCGCATTGCCACATCCAGGCGCACCACGGCATCGCAGGTCAATTCCAATAGCGACGTGGTCGCGCTCAGCTGGACCTACGGCGTGGTATGAAGTTTGAACCATTCTGAGAATGGTTTGAAGTTTGAACCTATTAAATTCATACTTAAGTAGTTTAAAAAAATATATAGATTCATGGTTCAAAATAGATTTATGATGATAATTGTTTTTAATGGTGTATAACCCATAGGATCCATGTATGGTAAATATGCTAACATTTGGATACATTTGGGATATATTGATGGTAAATGTTACCATATATAGCAGCACCATGGATCCTATGGGTAATGGTATATCAATGCGGATGGTGGCTTCCGGGAACCCTAAACCCCTTGATACGGACTGCAGGACTGCAGATAACAATGATGGCAATGAGTGGTTGACCTACCCCTCAAAAAAACAAAAGTCAGTTGGGATTATTATTCCCAATATATGGACCAAAAAAAAGATGTTCCAAACCACCAACAAGATATATATATATATATACATATGATGTATATATTGGAAACACAATCTGTAAATATCTGTTAATGGGGATTTTCCCTTGTTTTGATGTGTTTTTTTGCACGTCGATGCTTAACAGGTCAATTCCGGCACGGAATTGCTGGCTAATTTTCCCAGGTTTGCTGGCTGTCAAAACTACTGTCAAACCTCTAAAACAAATCATACCCTGCAACGAATAAAAACCACGGCGATACCCAATTAAGGTTTACCCAGGATACTTCCATGGTTTCCCGCCGTGTTTCTTCCGACCTGTTTGTCACTCTCACGGATCTTGGAAGCGACTTGGTGTTTGATCAATGCGTCCGCCATGAGGAAAATGAAGCTCGCAGCCACCAGGAAATAGAGATTCCAAGAAACAAGAGTTCGCTCGGCCCCTAGTTGTTGATGTTTCTGAAACACCGGTTGAAGAAAAATCCCACCATGTGTGTCTGAAAATTGGGTATACCGCCAAAATTGGCAAAAACATATGTGGGCTATAATTTCTCATGATTAAGGCGGCAAATCACTACCACAAATGCTACAATTGACATCAATTCACCAGTTGGTCACCTCACCTGAAGAAAAATGTGACGGTTGATTCTTTCGCGGCAAAAAACATGTTCCAACACAAATTGAGAACATGTCCCAACAAATGTGGTTCAACGAACGGCAAAAAAGGATATGCTATAGTATCAAGTAAAACATGATTTAGTACGATAAAAAATGATCAATATAGGTAAGGTGATATAACATGAAATAAATCACGTGACTATACTTGATATAATGGTATAAAACGAGTCAATATCATGTCAAATGAAATGAACCGTTGTTGAAACTCATCGTTTTCGCTAAGCTCCCGAAAAAGCGGGCATCGTTTTCTTTTTTTTGGTGTGTATTGCTATACATGGCTTTCTATGTTTGAGGGAAAGGAACAGATCTACATAAAGAAAAGAAACGCAGGAAAGGAAGAGGGACGGAAAAGGACAAAAAAAGAAAAGGAAAAGGAAAGGAAGAAGAAAGGAAGAAAGGGACAGAAGAAAAAAAGGAAAGGGACAGGAAGAAGAAAGGAAAGAAAAGGAAAGTAGGAAAGGGTCTATTGTGGTCTTGGGTTACTTTTTGAACAAATGGGTTTCGGTAAGGTATCGCTTAGTGGTATCGTTTATTTTGCCTCTTACATGTATCGCCTTCGGGGGGATAAGGTGCACTTCCCGTCCCAGACAAGAGAGAACTCTCCTTACGAATAAGTAGTATACCAGAGTTTTGACCGGATCTCAAATATAATGAAACAATGTGGATACAATTTGATACAAGTTGGAATTTAATAAAAGAATGAAACTTATATAAACTGTTATAAAATGTTTTGGCATGAACAAAGGCAAAAATAACATAATTATACAGAACATATGCACAATACGATATAGTAGTATGCAACTATCAATGTCGTTTGCACATCATTCATGGCTGATGTATATACTCATAACTAGGTCGTTTGCTGGGTACATCTTCGTAAAGTTTTCCAGACATGGAATGTTTGAGTCTTATCTGTATATGCCTTTGGGGCACTGCGAGCATCGCTAACCAGACTTTCAAGGTGGTGCCTCACAGTTAGCTCAGTTGCTTCAGGGGCCCTGCATCAAACGAACGATATAGTTACTTCATCACCGGTACCATCATCCGAAAGTGAAATCTTAGAATATGTGCGACATTGTGTGACAAAGAAATTGCCAACGAACTGGATCACCTCTTGGCATGACAACTATGTTGACTGGTGAAGAACCGATTCATGCAATGTGAGGCCCCCGTTAGATCGCTAAGTTGGTTTATAACTCCAATGTCACTATGGTTTATAGTACTTATAACTATAGTTACTGGGGCTTTTGTTAACCAACTTACATCACTGGGGGGCCTCACATTGTGAGTTTTGAAAGTGCACAGCCAATCGAAAATCGACAGGGTAGAGTCGAACCCCCCGAATTCATCAACAGGGGTAATTAATGGTACCCTCTGGTGATGACATAGCCATGGAAGCCATGGCCCATAGAAATAGATGGTTTACCTATGAAAAAATATTGAAAAATGGTGATTTTCCATGGCTGTGTTAAATAAGCAGATGGTAATTATTGAACAGTGCTCACCAAACGCATGTAACTGGTCTGCATCCAGGTTTCTCTGTGAGCCTGACACATCTTCACAGAGTCCCACACCCAGGTGTTCGGAGTAGGCTCTGTAGGTGCACATGACCATCAGAGCTGCTTGACCCAGCACGACCGAGCACAAACGTGTTGGCACAACTGTTGCGGGGATCGACACGGCGACAAAACCTGGAATTCCCCAAAGAGATCCGTCACTAGCGTTTCATGGATGGTGTGATTACCTGCCGAAATTTCCTGACTGTTTTGGTTGGTGACAATGGATTAGGTTTCGATTGGCTTGCGACAATGCAGGAAACGAAGTGTCTTATGTTGAAACTGGTTCCCATGTGTCAGGTGAAGGTCTCGATCTAGGTTTTAACAAAGCATACACACCACCGCGCACCTATGCCAGATACCTTCTTGCCATGCGTGTCGCCACCTTGTTTGCCAGCTTCTGCTACACAGCCACTCTATAGCGAGCTCGCTAGCTGTCTGGGGCGCACAGGACCCGAACCCTCTATGGTGAGCTTGCCAGTTCTGTGGCGGCGCGCCGGCCCCGATATTGCGAGCTGGGTCTCTCGGGCGTGCCGGACATGAACCCGATATGGCGGGGGCTTGCCGGACCCGAACTGTAGGTGGCGAGCTTGCCAGGTCTCGATAGCATGGCATAATGCCAGAATGTATGTCAGACACGAATGCCAGATAGAATGATAGAGAACATATGTCAGATAGAATGTCAAATAGAATGTCAAAAAAAGTCTCAGAGAAGATGTGAGCTAGTAAAGTATGTCAGAATAAATGTCCGATACGGAGGCCAGATAGAATGACAGAAAACATGTCATGAGCAGAACATATGTCAGATAGGGAGTCTTTCCGATAGAATGTCAGAGCAGATATGACCTAGTATGCCAGAACTGATATGTTAGATGGCATGCAACACTAAATACCAGATAACATGCCAGAATATATGTCAAATAGAATGTCAGATACAATGCCAGGTAGAATGTCAGATAGACTGTCAGGGAAGACGTGAGCTGCCAGACCAGAATATATGCCAGGTAGAATGTCAGATAGACTAAACGAGTATGTCAAGATATATGCCATGGTGGGAATTACACGAAGCGACTTAGTTTAGGTTTTCTGATGTTGTCTGTTTTTCAAATCAATCAATCCATTGCAAAAAGAAGCATGAAGAAAGAACCATGAACCAACCAATAAGGGAACTAAGAGGACAATATCAACCACAATAAGGAATAGTGGGGATACGGTGGTACAGTAATTTAGTCTAGGGACGGAAAATCTCCCTTTTAAGGAAAAACATGCAAGTAAAAAAACCCTTTTCCATAGCTATGTTGATACAAACGAAAAGAAGGCAAAGGCGTGCTACAGTATAAAACAATATCCATTGGTGGTAGCCGTGTAGGATACGAAAATCCGCCGGCTCCTCCCCTCCCCTCCCTCCCCCTGCTTTTACTACTACTACTACTACTACCACTACTACTACTACCACCACCACCACCACCACCACCACTACTACTACTACTACTACTACGACTACTACGACTACTACGACCACCACCACCACCACCACCACTGCCACTGCCACTGCCACTGCCACTGCCACTGCCACTGCCACTACCACTACTACTACTACTGCTACTGCTACTGCTACTGCTACTACTACTACTACTACTACTACTCTACTGGCACTAGCAGTCACTGGCACTGGCAATACGACTACAACAACTACTGCTACTACTAATAAGCGTACTACTCCTACTACTGCTTCCACCTCTACTACTCCTGCTACTGCTACTACTTCTACTCTTACCACTCCCACTCCTACTCCTACTCCTCCTCCTACATTCTTCCCTGACTACTGAACCGGTAGTGCCGGTAGTTTGTGAAGCTGTCTACAATACTACAGTTGTCACAGGATGCACGCGCTACTAAACTGATCGACTGGTACTAATTTGGTATGCGGTCAGTAGGTTGTTACGCTAAGAAGTTGCTACACAAGCTGCTTGTGCTCTACGGCTCTGTCTCCATCTGCTCTTCTCCTCTTCTCCTCCTCTCCTCGTCTCCTCTTCTCCTCTTCTCCGTCTCCTTGTTATTCTTATTATTATTCTTGTTTGTGCTCTCGTTCTTCTTTTTTCTTGTTTTTCTTCTTTTTCTTCTGTTCTCTTCTGCTCTCTTCTCTTATGCTTCTCTCTCCCGATTCAGCTAGCGTATCAAAGTCCCTGAGGCCACCTCTCTATGGCCGGCGTGCTTGCTGCTGGCAATTGACTAGGTCTAGATCACCCTCCAATTCTTACGTTTGTCAGTGCCCCCCAACGCAACATGTTCGATAGATATATAGAGCCAACAGTGATTGGAGGCATAAACCAGGTTTGCTAAGGAACTCGGGCACATGTTTATCGGGACAGAACATGAAGAACATTGTGGATGGGTCGGAGGCTATGAAATTACCATATTTTAGGGAATAAACATCCATAAATCCCAGCTAGTTTACAGGCACAATGTTTTGACTAATCCGTTCCTCCTAATACTAAACGTCCCACAAATACTAAAAACAGGCGTCCATCTCCAATTTCAGAAAATTACAGATTGGCCAATTTGATTTTTAATTGATCCCTTCTAGAAAACAATTTAAAAATCAACCTACCATTTGTGGGTTTCCCCCCCCTAATATTAAAAACTAGTTCACCCCGGGGTGTTTATTGTTAGGGTACGTCCGATTTTTTGTTTTTATATTAAGTTTAAGGCTTTTATTTTAGTATTAGGGGGAAGCATCGAAATCCAATTTTTGCCAATATTTTAATTGCGATATATAAAGAAATTTAATTGATTTTGAGATCGGAAAAAATAGTTTTTATTATTAAGGGTTTAATCTTATTAATAGGGTTCCCTAATAATAAATACCCCCCTAATACTAAAAACTACCTGCCGTGCTTAGTAATAGGGGGGGGGGCGGCGCTTAGTATTAGGAGGAAGGGATTACTTGAATAAAACCAAGCCATGGCACCCATGAAGCTATAGGACAAGGTGTGATCTGCACTAGATCCCAAAGGCGAAGTCAGAAAGAGCAACAAAAGCCTGTCGGATTTAAGGTGACCAGGCTGCGACCATCAAATGGCCTGTAACATAGACCCTATTGCCGTAAACCCAATGCCATAAACCTACCATAAACGGGGATGGTTGGAAAACACCCATAGAAATGGATATGTTTGGCATGGTTTGTTATCGGGTTTACCACATTACAGTAGATTCCCCATGTATCCCGGTGGATTTACGAATGAAAGAAATAAAAAATCTGCGCGACTCAACAAATCTCACCAGTGGACAGGATAAACAAGTAGTGAAAGTCCAAAGACATGCTCTTGCCAAACTGTGGGCAGTGCAACATACACCTGGTGGTTGCTAGCTTCAAGCCCCTTGCAAACAAGTGATTGTGATCAGGGATCATCATCCCTCAACAAAAATAATGTGACAAACCCAAAAATAAACCTATTGTTTGGGATGTGCATACAACCCATGCATTGCAATTTCGGGGATGGTTGATTATCGGGGTTACCACATTACACTTGTTAGTCATTGTATCCGCATCATCATCCCAAATACAATCTGGTACTCAAAGAACGTGACAAAGAAGAAACCTCTGTTTATAGATGTATTTTACAAGTATAAAATGACAATCTATAGGGGACGTCCCAGCTAGATGGTAGGGGAGAAAAGAAAAACAATGATTGAAACCAGCAGCCAGATACAAAATTGGCAACTGGTAAGCGAGCAAGACCCACGAGCCCCGAATGTCAATCCATCGTGGTCGTCCAATGGATATCTGGTAAACCACTGCGATCAGGGCAAGGTTCACGGCGGCTAAGAAATACCAGTCCATCATTCGAGCATACACCACCTTCCTGGCATGTGCCTGGTCCAGCAAATATCTCCTTAGGAAAAACACGACAGATGGACCCTACAAGGTGCTCCCAGGGTTTTTGATGTCTCGCAAGGTTGTTACCTGTTTCCCCACCTAACGATCAAACTAGTGCATCGCCGCAAACCCTATTTATATTACAAGTATTATATGTATATATTTAAAGAAGGATGGGCCCCGTAGTTAACTAAGTTGGTTTATAACTACAATAACAAAACTGTATGATACTTATATTTAGATGAGGTTATCAACCAACTTATAACTGGGGGGGCCATCCTGTATATGTATATAATATATATATTTATATATATATATTTATTTATTCATTTGTTCTTTTATTCATTTATTCATTTATTTATTTATTTATTTTTGTTTATTTATTTATGTGTACATATATGGTGGTTGATCAAGATTCCTTCATCCGGGAACGTCCATTCTTCGCGAATAAAAAATATCGTTCGCGAAGCTTTCGCGAACTCCATGCTTATCTTTCACGGAACCAATGTTGAGCAACAACTCCTCTTATGAAAATTCATTCAGCACCTGCCGAATCACACCAAGTTATCAGATAATTTCGTCATAGCCTTGTAAACATGCAGCTAGCATCACGCAATCCCCTTCTCAGGACAGGTTGTTATTGATTAGGCTATTTTTTTCGCAAGGCTTGCAATGCACTTTGGCTTTCGCCCAGCCCTTCGCAGAACTTTCGCGAAAATACCCCTATCCGCAGACCCAGCCATCAGCAGGGGGCGCAAAGGAACCGCAACCGCCAGGGGCCTTGGTGTTTGGCTCTCGCAAAGCCTCACCTTCGGAAGCTTGGCTACCTATGAAGGGAAAGGTATAAATGTGCGGGTACCATTCTCCTGCCGGACCCCGGGCGCTAGGGCCTCCAGGGCGGCAGGAGGTGGTGGCCCTGAACAAGCTGTAATGTACTATACAATGACCCATAGGATCCATGTATGCTATATATGGTAACATTTACCATCAACATACCCCAAATGTTAGCATATATATATATATACCATACATGGATCCTATGGGAATGATAATGATTCATAGTATCCAACTTTCGCGAAACTTTCGCGAATGGAACATGATCTTTCGCGAACTCGAAAAAAACTGTCGCCAGGGTTTCCAACATAACATGCACGGCTTTCGCAATTAAAACTCCTTACAAATAGGCGACCTTGAGACCTCAAGTATCAGCGAATGTGGCTGCAAGGATTCCTGGGAAAATGACACCCTACCAACGTATTCATAATGGTTTAGGATTGTTTGCGTGCTATGACTGGCTATGACCAAAACAATATGGGCAAATACAACTAACTATATTTGTTTCAAGTTTCAAGTGGTCTGAATCATCCGGTTGATTCGAGATATCCAAGGAGCACAAACTGCGGCTGGTTTCCATCCAAGTATCAAAGTCAATTTGCCTCATCATTGCATACTTATGGATGAGAAGTGAAGGACTTACTGGTGCTAAACGCAGGGAATGGATGGGTTGCTGGGGGTTGCTGGGATGATGACATTACTAGTGATGACATGGATCATTCCCGAAAATTCCCTGCGTTTAGTTCGCACCAGTAAGAGGAATATGTGATGGAAAGCACCAACTGGATCATCCAGCTGCCTTCATCACGGCAGCATCTTTCATACCATTTATGGTGCCCCTCCCAGTTATAAGTTATAAACCAAAGGAATAGTATAGTAAGTATAGATATATCTACCATAAACCATAGTGAAATTGGCGTTATTTGCACCAACTTAGCTAGGTAATGCTAAATATGGGGCACCACCTTGTATCATTTATGACACACATATCTAAATAACAACTACTCAAGCAAAATGCTACTGCCCCAAAACGTTTGTTTATGTTAAACTATGTTAAACTATGTTAAACTATGTTAAACTATGTTAAACTATGCTAAACCCAATGCTTGATATCTTAGTGAACTGTTTGCCAACAAGTCGCGAATCCAAACTCATGGGGCACTGGCTTAAGCATTATATGCTATCAAATAGCGCATAACCAATACCAACAGTGTTGATATATCCCAAAAAATATCCCATAAAGTATCCACAAATTTGTGTCATTGCTGTAAATCACTACTTTTTGCCATGTTTCTGATATGGATCAGCCCCAGATGGTGCCCGTGACGATGTTGACCGTGAGCAGATCGAGCGGAATGTCCCTGCGATCGTCTCCATCCAGCGGAGGCTTGCGGAACGAAGCTGCGACAAGCATAAGCTGACCGCGGACGAACGCACCACGACGAAGAGGCTCAGGATCAAGGCCATACCTCACTCTGCAGTACCCTTTACCATGCCAATAGGCTCAACAAAAACATCATGTTTGATGGGTTGATTTCATGATCTATAACCTTTGCTATATAAGAGTTATATCTACCTGAACCTCCCATTGGTACACAAAAATGTGTACCATTTTTTTTCTGCCCGATTTCAAAAAATGTGCCCGTTTAAGGGTCTGAAAAAAAAAGGTGTCCGAAGTTCCGTGGCTCTCCATAGTA